>ERZ779737.31-NODE-31-length-139627-cov-65.634282_pt1 | contig 139627 bp, 127 predicted proteins | sample MGYA00511889_ERZ779737 | MGnify/ENA primary metagenome ERZ779737 (study PRJEB29588, sample SAMEA2163575) | human gut metagenome | biome: human gut; feature: human-associated habitat; material: faeces | place: Denmark | collected 2008/2010 ...
TATGATATAATCCAGTTAACAAACATTTAATGTCTAGGAAACTGGGTACCCATCAGTTTCACTTTTTTATTTATTAACAAACAATGTTATAATAAATATATGTGTACAGGTCTTTTTTTAAAAACAAATAATAGTTATTTTGGAAGAAATTTAGATTTAAATTATTCCTACGATGAAGAAGTTACTATAACTAGTAGAAACTTTGACTTTAAGTTTAGATATCTTGAAAATATATCTAAACATTATGCAATTATTGGAATGGCTTTTAATTTAGATAATTATCCTTTATTTTATGAAGCTAGTAATGAAAAAGGTTTAGCAATTGCTGGACTTAATTTTCCAAATAATACCTATTTTAATAAAGTAGTTAATAAATCAAAAATTAATCTTTGTCAATTTGAGTTTATTCCGTATTTGCTTTCAACTTGTAAAGATGTTAAAGAAGTAGTAACTAAATTAAAAAAAATAAATGTAGTTGATACTCCTTTTAAAGAAGGATTACTTCCAGCTCCACTTCATTATTTAATTAGTGATCTTAATGATAATTCAATAACAGTTGAATTAGATAAAGATGGACTTAAAATATATAAAAATAAATATGGAGTATTAACAAATAATCCTCCATTTAAATTTCAAGTATTTAATTTAAATAATTATGTTAATGTTACTAATAAAGTAGTAACAAATAGATTTAATAAAAAATTAAGATTTGAAACTTATTGTGTTGGACTTGGAGGAATTGGACTTCCTGGAGATAATTCTTCAATGTCAAGATTTGTTCGTACAGTCTTTAATAAGTTTAATTTAGTTTGCGATAATGATGAATTAAGTTCAATTAATGGATTTTTTAAAATTTTAGATAATGTAAGTCAAATTAAAGGAGTTGCTAAAGCTGATAAATCATCTTATGAGATGACTTTATATTCTTCATGTATTAATTTAAATGAAGGAATTTATTATTATAAAACTTATTTAAATCATCAAATAAGTGCGATTAAATTATTTAATCATGATTTAGATAACGATAAAGTTTATCGTTATCCATTAATAAATAAAGAAAATATTAATTATCAAAATTAATTTATTCATAGCAAGCTTCTAAAATTGATAAGACCTCTTCTTTAGTTAAATCATGATATCCTCCACCTAAATCGGTTGAATCAGCAATTAAAGGTAAGTCTTCTTTTTTAGTGTTAAGTTCTTTTAAGGTAAAAGGAAGCTCTAATACTTTAATAAATTCTTTAAGTTCATCAATACCTTTTAAGGCGATTTCATCTTTAGTTAAATTAGTAGGATCAACTTTAAAGACAGTAGTAGCAAAGCGAACAAACTTATCTAAACCATATTTATATATTAATTTATAATAAGGAATACTAATAACTGCAAGTCCAGCTCCATGAGCACAATCAGTATAAGCCCCTAATTGATGTTCAATACTATGAACTTGCCAGTCTTGAAGTTTACTAACTGCAGTTATTTTATTTAAAGCCATTGTTGCACACCACATAATATTACTTCTAGCTTCATAATTTGTAGGATCAACCATTGCAACTTTAGCATTATCAATTAATGCTAACATTAATCCTTCAAGTAAATAATCACTGACGTTATTATCAGTACCACTAAAATATTCTTCTAATAAATGCGACATACAATCAAATATACCTGAAGCCATTTGATATTTACTTACGCTATAGGTATATAAAGGATTTAAAATACTAAATCTAGGGTTAACATCTTCATCAAAAACACGACCTTTTTTAAGCTTTAAAGTAGTATTAGTAATTACACTTCCGGCATTTGCTTCACTTCCAGTACCTACCATAGTTAAAATAGAAGCAACTGGAACTAACTTATGATTTACTTTTTTATTTTCAATCCAATATTTTCTAAAAGCATTACCTTTAGCATAACTAACTACGCTAATTGCTTTACTACAATCTATTACACTACCTCCACCGACTGCTAAAATTAAATCAATATTATGTTCTAAGACTAATCTTTTTCCTTTTAAAACTTCCTTATAACGAGGATTTGGACTTATATTACTTAATTCAAAAATATTTTTATGATGCTTTTTTAAAATAGATATAACTTCATCATATAATCCAATTTTTTTAATTGATCCTTTTCCATATACTAATAAAATATTTTTTCCATAATTTTTTAATTCATCATTTAAATAATTTAATGAATCTTTTCCAAAATAAATTTTTGTTTTATTTACAAAAGTAAAATCGTATAACATAGTTTCCTCCTTATAAATCTTTAATAATTTTATCTATGTTTGCAGTTGTTATTAATTGATAAATTTCCTTAATAGAAGTAATAGAAGTGTTTTCGAAATATCTAAATAATTTATTTAATAAGAAATCTGTTTCATAAACTTCATTTTGATAATCTTTAATTGAAGAACCTTCGTAAACTTCAATTAATAAAGTTAATAAAACTCTTCTAACTAAAGAAAATAATGATTTATTTAACCAATATAAAAATTTTGTTGAACTATATTTAGATTCGATTTTTTTAATATCTAAAAATAGTTTAAGTCCATCATTAGGATTATGATATAAATCAACATATACAAATTGATATGAATCTAAATGATTATTTTTTAAATAATTTAAAGCATCTTGATGAATTATTTTAATTTTATTTTTAAACTTAAAATTATTTAAAAGATATTTATTAAATAAATTAATAATTTCTTTATCTTTTTCAATAATAGTAATTGAGTTAACATCATCTTTTAGAGATAACATATAAGAAATATAACCTAAACCTAAACCTAAAACTAAGATATTTCCATGCATCGATTTAATATCTTCATCCATAGTATTAATTTCATTTGGATTAATTGACATCCAAATAACATTATCTTTAATTAAAGTTAAATATTTATAATCTTTTGTAAAATAAGCTAAAGAAGTAGTTTCTAAATAATTATTATTTTCGTTAATGTTAATTTCATCACTAATAAATATTTCGTTAGCTTTTAAAGTTTCATAACTAAGCAAATAATCTTTATATTTTACTTCTTTAATTTGAATGTTTTTATTATATGGATTATCTAAATATTTATTAATATCTAATAAATCTATTTTATTATTAAGATTAGCTTTTAATTCAACTTTATCTTCTTCATCAAGATAAGAAGCAGCTAAATCATAAACTGTGTTAATATCCTTATTTTTAGAAGCAGATTTACTATTAATTAAATCTAATAATAAATCAGCAACAAAAATATTTTTTTCTTTTTGATCAATTAAATCATAAAGTAAAGAGACTTCATTTCTTTTTAAATTTATTTTCATATTAATATTTTATCATTAATTAAAATTACATTCATTAAATTAATTTTTAAAAAATAATAGAGTTTTAAAAGGTTATTTGTTAAAAAACAAAGATTTTTTATAAAAGTAGTGATTTAAAACAAACTTGGTAAATACCTTTCTAACTTTATATTTAATATTTAAAATTGTATATTAATAAATGAGGATTTAATTATGCAAAATAAATTATCAATCAACAAATTCGTAACGTTAAATAATGGAGTTAATATTCCTACGATTGGCTATGGAACTTATAAAGCTAGCGAAGATGAAGTTTTATATAGTGTCATTAATGCAATTAATAATGGATATAGATTAATTGATTGTGCTTCTTTTTATCAAAATCAAGTTGCAGTTGGAAAAGCAATTAAAGCTTCAAGAATTAATCGTAATGAATTATTTATCACTTCAAAAGTTTGGAATACTGAGCGTGGATATGCAAATACTATAAAATCTTTTAATAAAACATTAGAAGAACTTGGAGTAGAATATTTAGATTTATTTTTAATACATTGGCCTGCTAATTATTTACAGTTTAAAGACGAAGCTAAAAAAATTAATCAAGAAACTTGGAGAGCTTTAGAAGATTTATATTTAGAAGGTAAAGTAAAAGCAATTGGTTTATCAAATTTTATGGCACATCATATCGAGCAAATAATGGAAACTTGTAAAATTAAGCCAATGGTTAATCAAATTGAATTTCATCCTGGAGCTAATCAAAGCGGTGTTATTAGTTATTGCAATGATCATAATATTATTTTAGAAGCTTGGTCCCCACTTGGTAGAGGTTCGGTATTAAATAATGAACTAATTCTTGAATTAGCAAATAAATACCATAAAACACCAGCACAAATTTGTTTAAGATATGTAGTTGAAAGTGGATTAATACCTTTAGTTAAATCAGTAAAAGTAGAGCGTATAGTTGATAATTTAAATATTTATGATTTTGAATTAACTAAAGAAGATTTTGATAAAATTAAAGCTCTTAAAATTACAACTGTAGTTACTAAAGATCCTGATAACATTGATTTTTAAATAAAAAACCTTTAAATCTTATATATTTTCTTAAGAAATAAATAATAGTTTTAAATACTAGATTTAATAGTTATATAAAACTATTTTTATTTTAAAATTTGATTTTGTCTTTATTTATTATGTAAAATATTTTATTATAATAAAGTCTTAAAATTTTTAAATAAGGGAGTTTATATGGGAAAGAAATTAATAATTTTAGGCGGTACAGGTTTATTAGGTTATCATACAGCCTTACTTGCCTTAAAAAAAGGCTACGAAGTAGCTTCTTTAAGCATTAATGACATTAATTTAGAAGGATGGTATCCAAAAGAAATTAAAGTTAATTTTATGGATGTATTTGAAGCTAGTGAAGAAGAATTAACTAAAGCTATGGAAGGATATGATTATATGGTTTATGCAATTGGTCCAGATGATCGTATAACACCTCCTGCCCCAAGTTATAAATTTTTTCATGAAAGATTAGTTAATCATTGTGCTAAGGCTTTTAGAGCAGCTGAAAAAGCTGGTGTTAAAAAAGGTGTCGTCTTTAATTCTTATTTTGCTTATTTTGATAGAAGAGATCCAGAAGTTCATTATGCTGAAAAGCATCCTTATATTAGATGTAGAGTTGAACAAGCTGAGCTTTTATTAAAACAAAGAAAGAACATGGAAGTAGTTATTCTTGAATTACCTTATATTTTTGGAACAATGCCTGAAAGATTACCTTTATGGAAAGATGTATTCTTAGATAGATATGTCAATGGTTACAAAGTTATTTTCTTCCCTAAAGGAAGTACAACTATGACAACAGTTGATCATGTTGCTGAAGCTGCAATTGGTGCTATTGAATATGGTAAAGACGGGGAAAGATATCCAATTGGAGATGAAAATCATTCCTATGATTTTATGTTAAATGAAATGACATCAACAATTTTAGGTAAACCACGTAAAATTATTCATCCAGGAAAGACTTTATGTGCAATGGGTGCTTCAATGATTGCAAAAAAAGAAGCTAAACAAGGTCGTGAAACTGGTTTAAATTTCAAACTTGTTATGAAAGAAATTATGTCTAAAGATGTAGTTATTGAAGAAAGCGTTATGGATAAAGTTAATGCTGAACTTCATATTAGCCGTGGAGGATTAAAAGAAGCAATCCATGAAACAATGAGAAGATGTTATCCAAATCCTAAAGATTTTAAATAATTATGAAAATATTATTAATTACTTTTAGTGGAACTAATAATACTTTTATTTGCGGTGAATTTTTAAAAAAACATCTTGAAGGTTTAAATCATCAAGTTGAGCATTATTTATATAATGCTAGAAGACATTTTAATTATAATCTTAATGAGTTTGATTTAATTGGAATTGGATATCCAATACATGCTTTTAATTTACCAAAACCATTTTTTAAATTTTTAACTTCATTAAAAGTAAATAAAAAAATTGATTATTTTATTTATAAAGTTAGCGGAGAACCATTTGCATTAAATAGTGCATCTTCGGCAACTTTAAATTCTAAATTAAAAAAGAAGGGTTTTAACTTAGTTTATGAAAAACATTTCTTAATGCCTTATAACATCATGTTTAATTATAATGATTCAATTAAAAAAGAAATGTATTTGTATTTAGAAAAATTAACTTTAGTTACTGCTTTAACATTAAATAATAAAGAATATAGAAAAGTTAGTTATAACCCATTTTATCGATTTATTTCTTTTATATTTAGAATTGAATGGATTGCTGGACCTATTAATTCAAAATTAACTTATGTTGATAAAAAGAAGTGTATTAAATGTTATAAATGTATTAAAGAATGTCCAACTAAAAGTTTATACATTGATAAAAATGACAAGATTAAAATTAAATCATCTTGTTGTATATGTACAAAATGTGTTCATGATTGTCCAACAGATGCCTTTAGATTTGGATTTTTAAATTTATGGAGAGTCAATGGGGCTTTTAATTATCCAAAGTTAGTTAACGATAAAGAAAATAAAGGTAATTATATTAATAAAAATACAAAAGGATACTTTAAATTATTTAAAAAATATTATCGTAATCAAAATGAGCTACTTAAAAAATATAATATAGAAATTCCAAATGTATTTTTAAAAGATGAAATACTTTAATTTTTCCAATTTTGATTTTTAATCCAATTAAAAGTATCTAGTAAACTTTCATTTAGCTCACGGGGAGAATAATTTAATTCATCGTGAGCTTTTTTATATGAATAATTACTATTTTGATGTAAACAATCCATTGAATAAGCTGTAAATAAAGGCTTAATATGATGAATTTTAGTATGAAGTTCTAATATAGGAGCAACTAATTTAACAGCACTAGAAGGAATACATAATAAATAACTTGGTTTATTTAATAATTTGCTAGATAAATTAATTAAATCTTTAATTTCAATATGATACCCACTTAAAATATATGAATTATTTTCTTTTCCTAAATAAATACTATTTATAATACCTTTAGCAACATCTCTAGCATCAACAATATCGTAAGCTCCAGTAACAATTATCTTTAATTTATTGTTATAAAATTGACTTAAGGCACGATTAATTGGTCCTTTAAAATAATCATTTGGTCCAAATAAAGCACTAGGATGAATAGTTAAAGTTTTTAAGCCTAAATTGTTATAACTTAAAACTAAATTAGTAGCAATCGCTTTAGATTTTCCATATACTCCTTTAACATCATTTTCATTAAAAGTAGTAGGTTCTTTAACTAGTTCATTTTTAGGAGGTTTTTTAATGGCATCTACGCTACTAATATAAATAAATTTATCAATTTTATTTAATAAACTTGCATCTAATAAGTTTTTAGTACCATTAATATTAACGTTATATACTTTATCGTCTTTCTTTTTATAAATTGAGATTAATCCTGCTAAATGAATTAGAAAATTTTTATCTCCTTTTGAGGTAGATAAAAATTTTAAACAATCATCTTTATTTAAAATATTTCCATAAACAATAGTTATTTTTTTATTTAAATCTTCACCAAAATCTAAATATTTATCATTTATTAAAGAAAAAACAACAATTTGATAATCTTCATTTAAATGTTTTTGATGATAAGATTTTATTTCATAAATAACATTATGTCCTAAATGTCCACTTGCACCACTAACATAGTAAGTAATCATAATATTATTATACATAATATTATCTAGTTTATTAAAATGTTTTAATAAACATAACTTTTATTTATAATGTCTAAAGGAGTTAATTATGAATCAAGTTAAAAAAATATTAAGTATCTCAAGTTTTATTTCTATATTTGTAGCTTTTTTATTTATGGAATTATTTTATTTGTTAAAAATTAATAATGTAATTGCTTTAATTAGAGCAATTTCTACAGTTGATGATCCTGAAGTTGCATTAGTTTATTTTTATAATTTAATAAATTATTTTTTCAATTTATTAACATGGACTGTTTGTTTAATTGTTAGTATTGTTTATTTAATTAAATCTTTTGTTTTAAAAGATAATATAACTTTATTTTTTAATAAAAATGTTGCAAAAGTAATTAATACTTTAGTTGGATTTTATTTTGCTATGCATTTTCTTACTTTTGCTATTAATTTTAATTTTTCAGAACACATTGATGTATTTAATGCTATTTTATGTTTTGGAGCATTTATTATTGGGATTGTTGCAGCTAGTTTTATTCGTTCAAGAAAAAAGAATTTTATTCATATAACTTGCTTATTAATATTTTTTATTGCTTATATTATTGCTCAATTAGTGTATAGTTATACTCCACTTATCGTTGATGGATGGATGATTATAATTTGTTATTTATTACTTATTGCTGTTAGTGTTTTATTACTAATTTATAATATTTTATTTTTCAAAAATGATATTAAAGAAGAACAACTTCAACAAGTAACTAAAACAAATGAAACTGAAAATTATATTAATAATGTTAGCGAAGATAAGTCTTCTTTGTTAGATGCAAAATTTAAAGAACTTGAAAAACTTCGTCAAGAAGGTTTATTAACTGATGAAGAATATAGTAAAGCTAAAGCTGAAGCTATTCGAAAATATCTTTAAAAAATAACTAATCTTCATTTTTTTATAAAAAAATGATATTATTTAGAAGCGTTGAAAAGAAGTAGTAATTAACTTAATTTATTTACAGGGAATGGTGAAAAAGTGGAAACACCTAATAAATAGTTAATGAATTCGTCTTGGAGCATACTGGAAAGTCGTATTTATGCGTTAAATAAAATTAATTAAGAGCTTATTAAATTAATAAGAATTAGGATGGTAACGCGATTAAAATCGTTCCTAAACTAATTCTTTTTTATTTTGGAGGACATTTATGGTTGATGTTAATAAAATTATTTTAAAAGCTAAAGAAGATTTAGCTAAAGATTTAACTCTTGAAGAAATTGTTCAATTAAAAAATAATTACTTATCAAAAAAAGGTGAATTATCTTCTTTAATGAGTGAAATGAGAAATTTAACAAATGAAGAAAGAAAAGAACTTGGAATGAAAATTAATGAAACTAAAGCTACTTTAGAAAAATTATTTTTTGATAAATTAGAATTAGCTCAAGAAAAGAAATTAAATGAAGAACTTTTAAAAGATAAAATTGATTTAACTTTACCAGGAACTAATTATTTAAGTGGATATCAAAATCCATTCTATAAAGTAATTAAAGAAATTGAAGATATATTTATTGGGATGGGTTATAGCATCGAAGATGGACCAGAAGTTGATAAAGACCATTATGTTTTTGAACTATTAAATATTCCAAAAGATCATCCAGCTCGTGATATGCAAGATACACTTTATATTGATGAAGAAACTTTATTAAGAAGTCATACTTCATCAATTCAAGCTCATGTAATGGAAAAAGCTAATGGACAACCTATTAAAATTATTTGTCCAGGAAAAACTTATCGCCGAGATGATGATGATATGACTCATTCACATCAATTTGCTCAAGTTGAAGGCTTAGTTATTGATAAAAATATTAACTTAGGTAATTTAAAATCTACTCTCGAATTATTTGCTAAAAAGATGTTTAGTAAAGATACTAAAGTAAGATTTAGAAGTAGTTATTTTCCATTTACAGAACCTTCAGTTGAAGTTGATGTAAGTTGTTTTAATTGTAAAGGGAAAGGTTGTCCAATTTGTAAAAATAGTGGTTGGATTGAAATTTTAGGAGCTGGAATGGTTCATCCTAATGTTTTAAAGATGAGCGGATATGATCCTGAAGTTTATAGTGGTTTTGCTTTTGGAATTGGAATTGAAAGAGTAGCAATGCTCCGTTATGGAATTAACGATATTCGTAAATTTTATCAAAATGACTTAAGATTTTTACGTCAATTTAATAAGAAGGTGGAGGATTAATTTATGTTAGTAAGTTTAAAAGAAGTTGGAAAATATGTTGATTTAAATGGATTAACTCCTGAAGAAATTGCTAATAAATTAACTGATGCTGGAATTGAAGTTGAAGAAATTAAATATTTATCAAATGCTACTAATTTAGTTATTGGAGAAGTTTTAAGCTGTATAAATCATCCAAGTAGTGATCATTTACATTTATGTAAAGTAGATATTAAAGATGAAATTTTAGATATTGTTTGTGGTGCTCCAAATTGTAGAAAAGGTTTAAAAGTAATTGTTGCTAAAGTTGGAAGTAAATTACCAGGTGGAGAAATCAAAGAAAGCATTATTAGAGGAGAACCTAGTAAAGGAATGTTATGTTCTTTAAAAGAATTAGGGGTTGAAGATAAATATTTAACTTTAGAACAAATTAACGGTATTGAAGAACTTCCTAGTGATGCTAAAGTTGGTGATACTAACGTTTTAAGTTATTTAGGACTTGATGATGTTATTTTAAATTTAAAATTACTTGCTAATCGTAGTGATTGTTTAGCAATTTATAATATTAGTAGAGAAATTGGAGCATTATTTAATCGTAAAGTAAATATTCCTACCTACAACGATAAAATCGATTGTCCAATCGATTTTAAAGTTGGAAGTACAACTAGTAAATGTAAAGTTTTTACTGGAACATCATTTAAAAATATTACTGTTAAAGAATCGCCACGCTGGCTAAAAGAATTTTTACGTAGTGAAGGAATAAGAAGCATTAATAATGTTGTTGATGTTGGTAACTATATTATGTTATTAACAGGTCAACCTGTACACATGTATGACTTAGATAAATTACCTGCTAATGAATTAATTGTTAAAGATAATTTTGATATAGATGTAGTTGCTCTTGATGATAAAACTTATCATCTTTTAGCAAATGATTTAGTAGTTACTTCTAAAGATACTCCTGTTTGTATTGGTGGAATTATGGGACTAAAAAACGTTGAAGTCGATGAAAATAGTAAAAATATTATTTTAGAAGTAGCTTCATTTTATGGAGCTAATGTTAGAAAAACATCTGCTCGACTTGGTTTAAGTAGTGATTCAAGTTTAAGATATGTTAAAGGTATCGATACGTTAAATGTTACAAATGTAATTAATTTAGCAAATCATTTATTTAAGGAAATTATTGGAGTCAAAGAACTTTATAGTAGTGCTATCTATAATGTAGATGAACGAAAACTTCTTACGTTAGATTGTAGTGTTGATTATATTAATAAACGTTTAGCAACTAATTTTAGTTTTGAAGAAATAAAAGAAGTATTAAACAAGTTATATTTTAAAGTTGAAAACATTGATAATAACAATTTTAAAGTTACACCTCCAAGTTTTAGAATTGATGTTGAAACAAAAGCTGATATTAGTGAAGAAATAATTCGTTATAAAGGTTTTAGTTACATTAAAGAATCTTTACCAGTAATGGAAACAACAATTGGTGGACGTTCACTTGAACAAGAAAAAGTTAATGTTTTAAAAGAATATTTATTAAATATTGGCTTAAATGAAGTATTAACTTATACCCTTTTAAATGAAATAGATAATAATAAATTTAATTATTTGAATAATGATGAAGCTTATAAAATACTTAATCCTTTAACTGAAGATCATAAGTATGTAAGAAGAAATTTATTAAGTAGCATGTTAAATGTTACTGAATATAATTTATCACACCTAAATCGTAATTTTGGTTTATTTGAAATTAGTAAATGTGAATCTAAAAATAATCATGAAACTCATCTTGCGATTAGTTTAAGTGGAGAAAAATATGGTTTAGATTTATATCAAAGCAAAAAATATGATGTTTTAGATTTAAAAGGTATTTTACTTGCAATCTTTAATTTATTTAATGTTTCAACTTCACGTATTAAATTTGAAACTTTAAGTGATTCAAAAGAATTTCATCCATATCGTTCCTTAAAAGTTTATCTAGACAATAAATTAATAGGAGTTTTAGGAGAAGTTCATCCAAAAATTAAGGAACATTTTAACTTTAATAAAGATAGTTTATGTTTATTAGAACTTAATTTAACTAAATTATTTAATACTAAAACAAGTAATAATAAATCAGTTGAATATAGTAAATATCCTCTTGTTAGTAGGGATTATGCTCTTCTTGTTGATGAAAATGTTGCTTATCAAAATATTGTTAAAGAACTTAAAAAAGCAAGTAATTATATTAAAAACATTGAATTATTTGATTTATATAAAGGAAGTAATATTAAAGAAGGCAAGGTTTCAATTGCTTTAAGTATTACTTTAGAAAAATTAGATAATACTTTTACTAATGAAGAAATTAATCAAATTGATGCTAAAGTAAAAGATGTTATTGTAAATAAAATTAAAGGAGAATTAAGAAGCTAATGAAAATTAATTTTAATGAAGTAATTGAAAATAGAACTTTAGATTTAGATCTTGATTTAAATAAATTAAATAAAGAATATCAAAGTGACACGATTAAATCTTTTAATAGTTTAAAAGGAACTATTAATTTAAATAAAGTCGATAATATCCTTATTTTTAAGATTAAATTTGTTACAAATTTAACATTAATATCTTCTTATTCTTTAAAAGAATTTTCTAAAGATATTAAAGTAGAAGATACTTTATATTTTACGAATGATAAAAATTTAGCTAGTGAAGAAACAATTTTGATCGATGATGAAATTGATTTATATAATATTATTTTTTCTTTAGCTTTAACTTCAATTCCTTTAAAAATTCATGCTGATGATGAAAAAGAAATTAAAGGAGAAGGATATCGAGTAATTAAAGAAGAAGATTTAAGAGCTGAAAATGAAGTAACATCTTCACCATTTGATATATTAAAAGATTTAGATTTATAATTCGATATACTAGATATCGACTAATAGGGGTGTAAACAACTCATTTATTAAAATATTTAAAAAAAAGTATTTGACTTGATTTATATTAAAGTGAAGTTAAAGAAAGGAGAAGTTTTATGAATGTAGTTGTTTCTAATGGAAGTTTATCTGAAAACGAAAAGAAAGCATATTGGGAATATGCTAGTGCACATACTGATGGAAGAGAATTAGTTGAATTAGATGTAGATCTTGATGGTGATTTTGCTAATTTAACATATCACTTTAATACTGTTCCTTTTGAAAGAATAAGAAGAATTACTGGTTATTTAGTTGGTACACTTGATAGATTTAATGATGGAAAACGTGCAGAAGAACGTGACCGTGTTAAACATATGACAAAAGAGGAATTATAATATGGAGCTACAAGAATTAACTAAAAATTTTGTAGCTAAGTATGTTTATCCTCGAAACGGAATTAAAGAAGTAACAAGTAATAATGTTAAAAGTTTAATTAAATATATCGAAGAGAACTTTGAAAAACCTCTTTCAGTGAATTTAGCTTGTGGAGAAGAGATTGATTTAGATTTTTTCTTAAGCGTAAACACTGTTTTAAATGATTTAAGCTTAAATTCCAAGAAAAGATAATTTTTAGTATAAAATTAGTAAATAATTAGTTAATTTATAAAACATCAATAGAGAAACTAGTCGTTAAAAGCGACTAGTTTTTTTATATAAAAAAATTTTAAAAAAATTAATTTCTTTATTGTAAATAAAATAGTTTAATCATATAATTAAAATACAAGTGGAACAAAGTGGAGTGAAGTGGAATGTTCTTTGGTAGCTATGAGTATCAATTAGATGAAAAAAATAGACTCGTGATTCCTGCTAAATTTAGAGGTTTATTAGGAAGTACTGTCTATCTTTTAAAAGGATATGATGGCTGCATATCCATTTACACAGAAGTGGATTTTAATAAGTACATTACAAATTTACAAAACCTTCCATTTGAAAAGGAAAAGGCCCGTTTACATCAAAGAGTTCTTTTAGGATCAGTAGACGAATTAAATATCGATAAGCAAGGACGCCTCCAAATTCCTCTTAAGACTATCAAGAAGTATGGAATTACAAAAGAAGTTGTAATTCTAGGAGTCTTAGATCATTTAGAAATATGGTCTCGTGAACAATATGCAAACTATATTCTAGAAAATGAAGATGAATTTGAAAAAAATGCTGAGGACTTACTTAAAGATGAAGAGTAATGAGCACTATTCCGTATTACTAAATGAAGCTATCCAAGGATTAAATATTAAAAGTGATGGAATTTACCTGGATGCAACATTAGGAAGAGCTGGACATAGTAAGGTAATATTAAAAAACCTAAAAGAAGGTCGCTTGGTTGGAATTGATCAAGATGATGAAGCCTTATTCTATTCAAAAAATGTATTAAAAGAAATTTCTAATAACTTTGTTGTTATTAAGTCAAACTTTAAAGATTTAGATAAAGTATTAGATTCGTTAAATATAACAAAAGTTGATGGAATCTTGTTTGATTTAGGTGTTAGCTCACCTCAATTCGATGAAGATTATCGTGGATTTTCTTATAAATTTGATGCTCCTTTAGATATGAGGATGGATCAAAGTAGTTCTTTAACAGCAAAATATATCGTTAATAATTATTCGTTTGAAAAACTTTTTAAGATTTTTAAAGAATATGGCGAAGACAAATATTCTTATGCTATTGCTAAAAATATTTGTAAATATCGCCAAGAAAAAGAGATTAATTCTACTTTAGAATTAGTTGATATAATCAAAAAATCTAAACCTAGTAGTGAATTAAAAAAAGTTGGTCATCCAGCTAAACAAATCTTTCAAGCTTTAAGAATTGAAGTTAATGATGAATTAAATGTTCTTCAAATTGCTTTAGAAAAAGCTATTAATCGTTTAAATATTAACGGTAGGTTAGTCGTAATTACTTTTCACTCTTTAGAAGATCGTATCGTCAAAAATATCTTTAAAAAATATAGTGTTATCGAAGGTAATCGTATCAATGATTATATTTTGCCAAAAGATATCAAGACCCCAGATTTTAAAGAAATTAATAAAAAAGTAATTACTCCATCAACTAAAGAATTAAATGAAAATCATCGTAGTAAAAGCGCTAAGTTAAGAATATTAGAGAGGATAAAGTAAGATGAAAGACAAATTATACAAATTGAATAAAAATTCTCATCGTCATGTTTTTAAAAAAATTGGAATTGGAGTCATTTTTGCTTTTGCCTTTGCAATTATTTTAGCTATTCCTTTAAGTATTTCTTTAACTAACCAAGAAAATATTAAAAATAACATTCAATTAAAGGCAGAAATTCCTTTTACAACAAGTGATGCCCTTAAATTAAATAAATAAATTTCTCATAACCTCCTTTATATATACTTCCCTAAGAAAAGACCTTATTGTCAGAGGTCTTTTTCTTTTGTAAGTAAGAAAATGTAAATATTTTCATAACTATGAAAATTATTTAATAAATCTAAAAAAGTTTTTATAAAAAATAATAATTTAAGCTTCTTTCATTTTATAATATAGAAAAAAGGAGATTATTAAATGGCTTATGGTTTACTATATGACTATTTAACTGGTCAATGTATCGAAGGCTATAAATATTTTGGCGCTCATTTTATTAAAAAAGAAGTTGAGGTTGAAATAGACGTACCTTTAAAAAAAGATCCAAATAGAACAAAAAAGACAAAAGTTAAAAGACAAGTCGAAGGAGTTGTTTTTAGACTTTATGCTCCTTTAGCTAGCGATGTTAGCGTTATTGGAGACTTTAATAACTGGGATCCATTTGCAAATAAGATGGATAAAATTGATGATAGTGGTGTTTTTGAAACATTTATTCCAAATTTACATAATTATAGTTTTTATAAATATCATTTTAAAAATTGTAATGGGGAATATGTTGATAAAGCTGATCCATTTGCTTTTTTTAGTGAATATAGACCTGGAAGTTGTTCAAGATTATTTAATATCGAAGGATTTATTTGGCACGACACTCCATTTTTGAATCATCGTGATCGTAATTTTGATCGACCAATGTCAATTTATGAAATTCATCTTGGAAGTTGGAAAGGAAAAATAGATAATCGTAATTTATCTTATGAAGAAATTGCTGATTATTTAATTCCTTATGTTAAAGAATTAGGATTTACTCATGTTGAAATTATGCCAATTACTCAATATCCATTTGATGGAAGTTGGGGCTATCAAGCAACTGGGTTTTATAGCGTTGATTCACGATATGGCAATCCAATGCAATTAATGTCTTTTGTTGATCGCATGCATCAAGCTGGAATCGGAGTTATTTTAGATTTTGCTCCAGTTCATTTTGCAACTGATAATTATGCTTTAGGTTTATTTGATGGAAGTTGTTTATATGAATATAGTAATGAACATCGTTATTCGCCTTGGGGAAGCTTACAATTTGATTTAGGAAAAGATCCTGTTAGAAGTTTCTTGATGAGTGCGATGAATTACTTTTTAACTTATTTCCATTTTGATGGAATTAGAGTTGATGCTGTTAGTAACATTGTTTATTGGGATGGCAATAAAAATAATGGTGAAAATACTGGAGCAACAGAATTTATTAAACGATTAAATGGAAAAATTCACATTGCTCATAATGATGTTATGATGATTGCTGAAGATAGTACAGATTTTAGTGGAGTTACTAAACCTCTTGAATATGGTGGATTAGGTTTTGATTATAAATGGGATTTAGGGTGGATGAATGATACTTTAAAATATTATTCAAAAGATCCAATTTATAAAAAGTATGAACATAATAAATTAACATTTTCAATGGCATACTTTTTTAGTGAAAACTTCTTATTACCTTTAAGTCATGATGAAGTTGTTCATGGAAAAGGAACAATTATTAATAAGATGTATGGGGATTATGATACAAAGTTTGCTTTAATTAGAAACTTATTTACATATCAATTCGCTCATCCTGGTAAGAAACTTAACTTTATGGGTAATGAACTTGCTAGTTGGGATGAATGGAATGAAAATAAATCTTTACCACGGGATTTAAAACGTTTCCCTAAACATGATAGTGTTTCACGTTTAGTTAGGGATCTAAATTTAATTTATAAACATGAAGAAGGAATGCATTTTGAAGAATATAATCCAATCCATTTTAATTGGTTAATGGTTGATAATAGTAATCAAAGCGTCTTTGCTTTTGAAAGAAGAGTTAAACATTCTCATTTAGTTTTCGTCTTTAATATGACTCCAAATTATTATGAATATTTTGATATTGGATTAACTAGGGAAGGAAAATATCGTGAGATATTTAATAGTGATAAAGATGTTTATGGAGGCAGTAATGCTTATAATGGTTTAGATTTAGTTTCTAAAAATTATGGTCCTGAAAATAAACCTTATAGCATGAGTGTAAAACTTGCTCCATATGCAGCAATGATTTTTAAATACGTTAAAGAATAGTAGGAGAAATTATGTTTAAAAATAAAAAAGAATTTATTGAAGAATTTAAGGAGAGACTTGTTGCAAAATACGGTAAGACTCCTTCTGAAGCACATATCTTAGAAAGATATGATATATTAGGTGAATTAGTTAGAGATTATGCTGGTACTGATTGGCGTAATACTCGTGAATATGTTCTTAAAAATAATGAAAAACAATTAATTTATTTTTCAATGGAATTTTTAATTGGACGTTTATTAACTAATAATATGATGAATCTTGGCATATATAATATATGTAAAGATGGTTTAAAAGAACTTGGTATCGATATTGGTGAATTAGAAGATGTTGAAGTTGATGCTGGACTTGGTAATGGTGGTTTAGGGCGACTTGCGGCTTGTTTTTTAGATAGTATTGCTAGTTTAAATTATCCAGGACATGGAAACTGTATTCGTTATGATTATGGATTTTTTAAACAAAAAATTGTCAATGATAAACAAATTGAATTACCAGATCAATGGTTAACTAATGGTTATGTTTGGGAAATTAGAAAACCAAAACATGCTGTTGAAGTAAGTTTTTATGGTAATGCCGAAACTTATCTTAAACCTGATGGTGGATATGGAATTAGAACTGTTAATGCTATTAAAGTTTTAGCAATGCCTTATGATGTTTATATTCCTGGATATAAAAATAATTTAAGTAATTCTTTACGTTTATGGAGTGCTCAACCTAGTGAAAGTGAACTTCCAAAAACGACCTCATTTGAAGAATATTTAACAACTTTAAAAGAATTATCACATGGACTATATCCTGATGATTCAACTGAACATGGTCGTATTTTAAGATTAAGACAACAATATTTCTTTGTTAGTGCTGGACTTCAAAGTGCTTTAAGAGGTCATATTAGAAGATATGGTTCTCTTGATGATTTTTATGAAAAATACATTTTCCAATTAAATGATACTCATCCAATTTTAGCAATTCCTGAATTAATGAGATTATTAATGGATGAATATGGTTATGGTTGGGAAGAAGCTTGGAATCAAGTAACTCATTGTATTGCTTACACTAATCATACAATTATGCCGGAAGCTTTAGAAAAGTGGCCAATTATTTATGTTCAACAATTAATTCCACGCTGCTTTATGATTATTGAAGAAATTAATCGTCGCTTTATTATTTGGATGAATGAAAATGGAGTTAGTGAAGCTGATCAACAAGAAATGGTTATAATTAAAGATGGCATGGTTAGAATGACTAATTTAGCGCTTGCAACTTGTTTTAGTGTTAATGGCGTTGCCGCAATTCATACAGAAATTTTAAAACGTGAAACATTTAAAGCTTTCTATAAATATTTCCCAAATAAATTTAATAATAAAACTAATGGGGTTACTCATCGTAGATGGTTAATGTATTCTAATCCAGAGCTTGCTAATTTAATTAAAGATTTAATTGGTGAAGCTTATGAAAAAAATCCAGAATATGAATTAGAAAAATTAAAAGAGTTTGCTGATGATCCTAAAGTTTTAAATAAACTTGGTAAAATTAAACATAATAATAAAGTAAATTTAGCTAAATTCATTAAAGAAAAATATAATATTGATGTTGATCCTAATAGTATTTTTGATACTCAAATTAAACGTTTACATGCTTATAAACGTCAATTAATGAATATTTTTAGAATCATGCATTATTACTTTGAATTAAAAACTAATAAAGATTTTAAAATGTATCCACATACTTTTATCTTTGGAGCAAAAGCTGCCCCATCATATTATTTTGCAAAACAAATTATTGAATTAATTTTAAGTGTTGCAAGAGTAGTTAATAATGATCCAGAAGTTAATAAATACATTAAAGTTGTATTCATGGAAAATTATGGGGTTACTTTAGCTGAACATATTATTCCAGCTACCGATATTAGTGAACAAATTTCTACCGCTGGAAAAGAAGCTAGTGGAACTAGTAATATGAAATTTATGATGAATGGAGCTTTAACACTTGGCACTCTTGATGGAGCTAATGTTGAAATTAATGAAAGAGTTGGCGACGAAAATAGTTTCATCTTTGGTCTTAAAGTTGAAGATATTGAAGCTTTAAAACGTAGTGGAAAATATAATCCTTGGGATGAATATAATAATAACTCTAATATTAGAAGAGTACTTGATAGTTTATTTAATGGTCCTTGGTGTAATGAAGAAAATAAATTTAGATCTATCTTTGATGAAATCATGAATCATAATGATGAATACTTTATTCTTAAAGACTTCGATGAATATTTAAAAGCTAGTAAGAAAGTTGAAGAATATTATCAAGATAAGAAAGCTTGGGGAAGAAGTTGTTTAATTAATATTGCTATGTCAGGTTACTTTAGTAGTGATCGTACAATTGAAGAATATAATCGTGACATTTGGCATTTAAAGAAAATTCCTTCAAAAAACTAGACTTTTAGAGACTTTTTATGAAAAATAATGACTTTTTACTGCTAAAAAAACTTTGTGATGAGTGTGGTGTTAGTGGTGATGAAAATAACATTCAAGATTTAATTTATCAAGAATTAAAAAATGATTTTGAAATAACTAAAGATCCCTTAAATAACTTGATTGTTAAATATCAAACGGATTTAAGTAAACCATTAATTTCTTTTGTTAGTCATGTTGATGAAGTAGGATTTATTATTAGAGATATTTTAGAAGATGGATTTATAAAATTTAATCCAGTAGGTTCTTGGTATCGACATATTATTCCTGGAAGTAAAGTTGTTATTAAAAATAAATTTAATCAAAAGTTTATTGGTGTTATTGGAAGTGAGCCACCTCATTATTTATCTAAAGATCAAATGAACAATCTTTTAAGTTTTGAAGATTTTTATATTGATTTAGGAATGAGTTCAAAAGAAGAAGTTTTAAAAAATAATATTAGTATTGGAGATTTTGTTTCACCTGATACGAAAACTGAAATATTAAATGATGATAAAGTTGTAGGAAAAGCGCTTGATGATCGAATTTGCGTTGCTAGTATAATTTCAGCTTTAAAATATATGAAGCAACATCATTTAAAAACTAATATAGTTGCAATTTTTTCTACTCAAGAAGAAGTTGGAGCTCGCGGAGCTAAAGTTGCTAGTTATAAAGTTAATAGTGATGTAAGTTTTGCTCTTGATGTAACAGACAGTTTTGATACACCGACTTCAACTAAAGATGATGTAAAAATTGGCAATGGAGTAGCTTTAAGTTTAATTGATGGTGGAACTATTGCTCATAAAGGGTTGTTTAATTATTTAAAATCTTTAATGATTAAAAATAATTTTAATTTCAACTTTGATCCAATGACAATTGGTGGCACGGATAGTCAAGTAATTAATATTACAAAATCAGGAATTATAAATTTAACAATTTCTTTACCAATTAGATATATGCATTCTTTTTATAGCGTGGCTAGTTTAAAAGATTTAAATACTTTAAAAAGATTAATTATTCTAATTTCAAAAGATTTAAATTATCAAAAACTTAATAAAATTAAAGAATTTAAATATCAAAAAATAAGCAAGTAAATCTTGCTTATTTTTTATAAAATACTTAGGTTCTGCAAGGTTTTTATCTAAAATAACTAGTTTTTGTTATCTTTTTTATTAAATAAATTCACTTTATTTATATCATAATGATCAAGTGGAACGCTTTGCATAATTAATAATAAAGCTATTCCAATAATAACATTTACTATTCCTTGAACTAAATCAAAAATTACATTCATATAACAGTAAGTTATATCAAATAAAACTAAATAACTTATTAAATATGTAATGACCATCATTAAAGCTCCAAAAATAAAGGAGATATATTTTAAATATTTTGTTTTTCTTAAAAAATAAAATAATAAATAAGAAACAATGCTTTCTAAAGCTTTAGCAAAGAAAGTAAAAACTATAAAATTAATATATCCGGAAGCTAAATCTCCTAACATTGCTCCAATTGTTCCACTAATTAAACCAACAACTGGTCCACAATAGATAGTTGAAAATATAATAAAAGCATCACTAAAATTAAAAAAACCTGCTCCACCCGCATAAGGAACTTTTAAAAAATAAGTTCCAATAAAAGTAAGAGCAATAAAAATTGCTATTAAAGAAATATTTTTAATTATTTTTCTTTTTGACATTAATTAACTCTTGAATTTGTGTTTCATTAAAAAGTTCTAAACCTAATTCTTTTAAGGCTTGTGCTGTAATACCACTTTTGGCAACTAATTTATTTGAAAAAGTTCCATCATAAACAAAATTTATTCCACAACTAGGACTATTTTCTTTTAATAAAGCTTTACGAATATGTAAATAATTAACAATATTTAAAACTTGTCTTTTACCTTCATTAAATTGATGAGTAACATCTTTATTTTTGATACTAATAACTCTATTTTTATATATTTCACTTGGATCACGAGGACATTTAAGTCCGCCCATCATTTCTGGACAAATTGGAATTATTTCATAGTATAATTTTAATTCCTCTATTTCTTTAATGTAATTATCTTTACCATTATATTTACATTTATCACCAAGTAAGCATGCACTAACTAAAATCTTTTCCATATTCTTAACCTTGTAAATTATAGAAAAATTATATAAATATTTCCACATAAATATCGCGAAAAATACCATTAAATGTTATTATTTGAGTTATGGAATGGTATTGGATTTTGCTTTTAGTTTTTCTTGGATTTATTATTTTATTTTTAATAATAATATTTTCTATTACCTGCTATTTATCAAACTATTCTTTTAAAAGAAATTTTTCTAAAAGATATGATTCCGAACCTTATCCTTTAATTGATGAAGAATTTTATTTAAATAATAAAAATAAAGAAAAATTAACTATTAAAAGTTATGATAATTTAAACTTAGTAGGTTATTTATATAAAAATAATTCTTCACATAATTATGTTATTTTTGTTCATGGCTATCGTGGTCATTATTATGAACAATCTTATATTGCTTCTTATTTATATAAAAAAGGTTATAACGTATTATTAGTTTCAAATAGAGGACATGATGAAAGTGAAGGGAAATATATTGGAGTAGGAGCTCTTGATAAATTTGATGTTTTTAATTGGGTTAATAAAATTGTTGAACTTGATAATAATTCAAAGATTGCTTTATTTGGTTGGAGTATGGGTGGAGCTAGTGTTTTAATGTGTTCAGGACTTAAAGACCTAGTAAGTAATGTAAAAGTAGTTGTTAGTGATTGCGCATTTACAAGTTTTTATGATGAAGTTAAGCATTTAGCATTAACGCAAGTTTTTAAAAATCATAAAATTTTAGCTAACCTTACTTCTTACATGATTTATTTATATACCAAAATATTTTATAAAATTGATATTAAAGAAAGTTCAACTCTTGAACTATTAAAAAATTCTAAATTACCAACTTTACTAATTCATGGAAATGTTGATAATTTTGTTCCAAAACAATTTACATATCAAAATTATGATGTTCTTCAAGGTAAAAAAGAGCTTAAAATTTTTAATGCCATCAAGCATTGTCGTTCTTTAGCGGATTTTCCTAACGAATACGTAAATTTAGTATATAATTTTATCAATGAAAATATTTAATAAAGAAGATTTTACAGTAAAATATCAAGGCGAAAGTTACCAAGTTCACATTTCTCGAAGAAAGAAAATGAAAAATATTTATTTTCGCCTAAATAATAAAATTATTAATGTCAGTTGTAATTATCGAGTTAGTAAAAAAAGAATTTTATTTCAACTAAATTCTTTAATGCCTGAACTTTTAAATAAAGATAACTGTAAAAATAGTATTAAATATTACGATGATAATGGAATTTATTTATTTGGCGAATATGTTCCTTTTGATGATAAATTTGTCAAAGTATTAGGTCATTATGTTTTATTTACAACTTTAGATGATTTTTATCAAAGAATTAAAAAAATTGTTTATCCATATTATTTAAAAATATTGCAAAAAGGAGAAGAAATAGTTTCTTCAAAAACTCCTCATCAATTAAAATTAAGATATGTTAAAGGATATTATGCTGTTAATAATATCAAAAAACATATTATTACTTTTAACTTAGTTACCATTCATTATAGTGAAGAGATTTTATTAAGTGTTGCTATCCATGAACTTGCGCATGATAAATTTAGGTTACACAATAAAGAATTTTATGATGAAGTTGTAAAATATTGTCCAAATTATTTCGAATTAGATAAAAAATTAGTTAAAGGAGTCTTCAAATGATTAAAGAAATTACTTCCAGAAACAATGAGTTTATTAAATATTTAGTTTCTTTAAAAGAAAATAAAAATATTAAAAAAGAGCATAAATTTTTAATCGAAGGAATGCATTTAATTAATGAAGCTAAAAATTATTTAGTTTGTGTTTTAACTTTAGAAGAAATTCCTAATTTAGACTGTGATCAATATATCGTTACTAAAGAAATTTTAGCTAAGCTATCAAATAATAAATCAACATCTAAAGTAATTGGCGTTGTTAACTTAATAGAAGAAAAAGAAGTTAAATCAAATAAACTTATTTATTTAAATAAAGTTCAAGATCCTGGAAATGTTGGAACTATTTTTAGAACTGCTCTAGCATTTAATTATTTTGATATAATTGTCGATGAAGGAACAGCTTCAAAATATAATTCAAAAGTAGTTCAAAGTTCACAAGGAAGTATTTTTAAATTAAACATTCTTGAGAAAAATATTGAATATCTAAGAAAATTAAAAAAAGATGGTTATAAAATTATTGTTACTTGTTTAGATACAAATTCTAAAAAAATAAGTGAGATTTGCAAGGTTTTTGATAAAATTTGCATAGTTTTTGGAAATGAAGGACAAGGTGTGGATCAAGAAATTTTAGCTTTAAGCGATGAAAAATTAATGATTGAAATGGCTAATATTGATTCTTTAAATGTGGCAGTAAGTGCAGGAATAATTTTATATAGTTTTAAAGATTGACAACTATTTATAAAAATAGTTTAATATTAAAGTACTTTTAACATTGTTAAGGACATCCCGACCTTAAACTTTGTTATAAGCGTATGTATAGGAGGGAAATATGGCATTATCAAAAGCAAAAAAAGCAGAAATTGTTAAAAAATTTGCTAAAAGTGAAAAAGATACTGGTTCAGTTGAAGTTCAAGTAGCCTTAATTACTGAAAAAATTAAATCATTAACTGCTCACTTAAAAGCAAATGACAAAGACAATACTGCTAGACGTGGATTATTTGTCTTAGTTGGCCAAAGAAAGTCATTATTAGCTTATCTCGAAAGAACTGATAGAGATGCTTATGCTAAATTAATTGCTGAATTAGGCTTAAGAAAATAATAGAAAAAAGACTAAAAAGGTTCTATAATTATAGAGCCTTTTTTTATGGAAAAAACTTGGGATTCAATTAAAAAGTACAAAAAAGAATTTATCCTCGGTCCAATATTTAAAATCGTGGAGGTTGTTTTTGAACTAATGATCCCTTTTTTAATGAAATATATGATAAATACCGGTATTCCTAGCTTTCAAAATAATGAAGGAGTTGGAAAAATATTATATCCAGGTTTAATTATTATTGCTTTTTGTATATTTGGTTTTTTATCAACTTTAGTGTGTCAATATTTTGCTAGTGTAGCTTCTCAAGGCTTTGGTACAGATTTAAGAAATCGAATATTTTTAAAAGTTAACTCTTTAAGTTTAAAAGATATTGATAATTTTGGCCGTGGTAATCTTATTAATTTAATAACTAACGATACAACACGTGTTCAAACAGGAATTGCTATGCTAATTCGTTTAGCAATTAGAGCCCCAGTGTTAGTTATCGGTTCTTTAGTTTGTTCTTTCATTATTGATTATCGAGTTGGATTAATGTTTTTAATTTTAATTCCAATTATTTCATTAATTTTAGCAATAATCTTAACAAAAAATAGTAAAAATTATTTAAGAGTCCAACAAAGATTAGATGATATTTCAAATTATAGTAATGATAGTTTAAAAGGCAGTAGAGTAATTCGTGCTTTTAATAAAGAAAATACTATTATTAATCAATATAAAAATAAAACAGAAAAATATTTTAACGAAACAAAAAAAGCTAATTTAGTTGCTGCTTTAATTAATCCATTAACTTTTTTAGTTGTTAACGTTGGTATTATGCTAGTTATTTATTTTGGTGGAAATTTAACGATTAATAATGAGTTAACAAATGGAGATCTAGTTGCTTTAATTTCTTATTTAAATCAAATTTTAATGGCTCTTATTGTTGTTAGTAATTTAGTTATTATTTTTACAAAAGCATTTAGTAGTCAAAAAAGAATTGATCAATTATTACAAAGTGAAACTTCAATTGTAAATTGTAGTAAATATAAAGATATATCTTTAAATTACGGTGATGAATTCATTAATTTTGAAAATGTTTCATTTAAATATGAAGATGATGGTAATGAAGTTATAAGTAATATTAATTTTAAAATTAATAAAGGTGAAAAAATAGGAATTATTGGTGGAACTGGAAGTGGGAAAACTACTTTAATTAAACTTATTGAAAGATTTTATGATGTTACTAGTGGCGAACTTTTATATAAGGGACATAATATTAAAGATTATGATTTAGATAAACTTCACCAAGAAATTTCTTTAGTTAATCAACGTAGTGTTTTATTTAATGGAACAATTAAATCGAATATTTTAATTGGAAAAAAAGATGCTACTGATGAAGAAATAATTAACGCTTTAAAAAATAGCGAAGCATATAAGTTTGTTAAAGAATATTCTGATTTTATAGATCATGAAGTTTATGAAAATGGTAAAAACTTTAGTGGAGGACAAAAACAGCGCCTTTCATTAGCTAGAGCGTTAATTAAAGATAGTGAATTATTAATATTAGATGATTCAACTAGTGCCCTTGATTATTTAACAGATAAAAATGTGCGTGAAAATATAAACAAAATGAAAGATTTAACAGTTATTTTTATTTCTCAAAGAACTAGTAGCATTCAACATTGTGACAAAATTATTGTTGTTGATAATGGAAAAATTGATGCTATTGGAACTCATGAAGAACTATTAAATACTTCATTAATTTATAAAGAAATATATGATTCGCAGGTAAAGGGAAGTTATGAAGAATAAGATTAAATTTCTACTAAAATATTTAAAAACCCTGCCAATCTCAATTATTTTTTCTTTTTTTGCGTCTTTAATTTTTATTCCTTCTACATTATTAATACCTTATTTTACTGGAAAAGCAATTGATGCATTTGACTATGCTATTAATAATAATTATGACCAATTTATTAAAGAAGAAGTTTTATATTTAGCTTTAATTGGAGTCTTAATTATTTTAACAATTGTATTTCAATATATTTATGAAGCAATTTTAAATATTGTGTTTGAAAAAGTTATTAAACAAATTCGAGATGATGTTTTTACTAAATTAAATTATACAAATATTAAATTTATTGATACTCATCTTCATGGAGATTTACTTTCAAGATGTATTAACGATGTTGAAACAATTTCAAATGGCTTAATTAGTGGATTTAAACAATTTTATCAAGGAGTAATAACTATTATTATTACGATTTGTTTAATGTTTTATGCTAACTACATTTTAGCTTTAGTTATTTTAGTGTTAACTCCAATTAGCTTTTTAATTTCTTATCAAGTTGCAAGAAAAAGCAATAAACATTTTAAAAAACAAGCTAAATATGTTGGCGAAGTAAGTGCAAATGTTTTAGAAACATTTAATAATATCGATATCATTAAATCTTATAGTTATGATGAAGAAGCATATAAAAACTTTAATTCTATTAATGAAAAATTAAATAAAGTTGGTCAAAAAGCTCAATTTATCTCTTCATTTACAAATCCTTCAACTCGATTAATTAATAATTCAATTTATGCAATTGTTGGAATAATTGGTTCATTATTAGTAGTTTTTAGCGATAAGGTAAATTTAGGAGCAACTTTAACAATTGGAGGAATTACAACCTTCTTACAATATGCTAACCAATTTGCTAAACCTTTAAATGAAATTTCAAGTTGTATTAGTGAAATTCAAGCTAGTTTTGTTGCAATTCAAAGAATCGAAGAAATAATTAATTTGCCTGATGATGTAAATGAAGGAAGCTTAACTTCCTTAAATGAAATTCATAAATTAACTTTTAAAGATGTTGGATTTAGTTATGATAGCAAGAAAATTATTTATAAAGATTTAAATTTTGAAATCTTAAAAAATAAAAAAGTTGCTTTAGTTGGTCCTACAGGATGTGGAAAAACAACGATAATTAACTTAATTTTAAGATTCTATGATCCTGATAATGGGATAATTTATATTAATGATATCGATAATAAAGATTTTGAAAAGAAAATTTATCGAGATAACTTTGGGATGGTTTTACAAGATAGCTGGATATTTAAAGGAACAGTTTTTGAAAATATTGCTTTTGATAATCCAAATGCTACTTTACAAGAAGTTATTGAAGCTAGTAAAAAAGCAAATTGTTACGATTTTATCACACGTTTACCAAAAGGATTTGATACAGTTATAAGCGATGAATCTGGCTTAAGTAGTGGAGAAAAACAATTAATTTGTATCGCTAGAATGATGTTAAAAGATGCTAAATTTTTAATTTTAGATGAAGCAACTAGTAATGTTGATACACGTACTGAATTAAAAATTGGTAAAGCTTTAGATGAATTAATGAAAAATAAAACTTCGATTGTTATCGCTCATCGTTTATCAACAATTAAAACAAGTGATTTAATTTTAGTTATTAATGATGGAATAATTATTGAACAAGGTACTCATAAAGAACTACTTGCTAAAGGTGGTTTCTATCATAAATTATTTACTTCGCAATATTCATAATATATTTAAAAAATATATTAATAGAAATTTATCATTAGAAGTGATAATATTTTTTCGTACGAATTTTAAAAAAGAGGATTTAAACAAGAAATGAAAAGAACATTTGAATTAGAGTTTTATGGAAAAAAACTTATCGTAGAAACAGGAGAGATTGCAAAGCAAGCTGATGGAGCTGTTTTTACAAGATTTAATGAAACTGTAGTTTTATCTACTAGTTGTTGTAGTGATGAACCAAAAGAAGGAGATTTTTTTCCTTTAACTGTTACTTATGAAGAAAAGCAATATGCTGTTGGTAGAATTCCTGGAGGATTTTTAAGAAGAGAAGGTCGTCCTGGAGAACATGCTACTTTAACAGCTAGATTAATTGATCGTCCAGTTAGACCAATGTTTAGTGAAGGCTTTAGAAACGAAGTTCAAATTATTAATACTGTAATGTCAGTTGATTTAGATGCTACTCCAGAAATGACTGCTATGTTTGGTAGTTCCTTATCATTATGTATCAGTGATATTCCATTTGATGGACCTATCGCTGGAGTTTATGTTGGTAGAGTTGATGGAAAATTAATTATTAATCCAACTGTTGAAGAAACTCAAAAGAGTGATTTAAATTTAGCAGTTGCTGGAACTAAAGAAGCTATTAACATGGTTGAAGCTGGTGCTAACGAATTAAGCGAAGAAGAAATGCTTGATGCAATTATGTTTGGTCATGAAGCAATTAAGAAATTATGTGAGTTCCAAGAAGAAATTACTCGTGAAATTGGTAAACCAAAAAGAACAGTTAAACTTTATGAACAAGATGAAACTGTTAAAAAAGATATTTATGATCGAATTGGTGAAAGAATGGTCAAAGCTATTTCAATTTTTGATAAATTAGAAAGACAAAATGCTATTGATCAATTAAAAAAAGAAATTATTGATGACTATGATAGTCGTGAATATAAAAAAGAAAATGATCATAAGTTAATGATGCTAATGGTTAATGATATTTTAGAAGGAATGGTCGCTAACGAAGTTAGAAGACTTATTACTGAAGAAAAAATCAGACCTGATGGTAGAAAAATTGATGAAATTAGACCATTAAATGCTCAAGTTGATTTATTACCTAGAACTCATGGTAGTGCTATGTTTACTCGTGGTCAAACCCAAGTAATTTCTACTTGTACACTTGGAACTAAAAATGATGAACAAATTATTGAAAATTTAACTGCTGAAGATAATAAGAGATTTATGCATCATTATAATTTCCCACCATTCTCTGTTGGTGAAATCGGTCGTACTGGTACTCCAGGAAGAAGAGAAATTGGTCATGGTGCTTTAGGTGAAAGAGCTTTATCTTATGTTATTCCTAGTGAAGAAGAATTCCCATATACCATTAGATGTGTTGCTGAAGTTGTTGAAAGTAATGGCAGCAGTTCTCAAGCTTCAATTTGTGCTTCGTGTATGGCTTTAATGGCTGCTGGAGTCCCAATTAAAGCAATGGTAAGTGGAATTGCTATGGGATTAATTACTAGTGGACCATTAGATGGAAAACATCCATATACAATTCTTACTGATATCCAAGGCTTAGAAGATCATTTTGGTGATATGGACTTTAAAGTTGCTGGTACTGAGAATGGTATTACTGCTTTACAAATGGATATCAAGATTAAAGGAGTAACTAGAGAAATCTTAAAAGAAGCTTTAGCTCAAGCTAATAAAGCACGTGCTCAAATTCGTGAAGTTATGAAAGGCGCTATTAGCGAACCTCGTAAAGAATTATCTAAATATGCTCCTAAATTTGAAAGTTTCTATATTGATAAAGATAAAATTAAAGATGTTATTGGTAGTGGTGGTAAAGTTATTAACGAGATTATTGAAAAATGTAATCAAGTTAAAATTGATATTGAAGATGATGGAAAAGTTACTATTTATCACACCGATAAAGATTCAATTTTAAAAGCTAAAGACATTATCGAAGGAATTACTAGAGAAGTTGAAGTTGGTGAAATTTTTGATGGAGTTATTACTAGAGTAGAAGAATATGGAGTGTTTGTTTCTTTATTCGGTGATAAAGAAGGATTATGCCATGTTTCTAAATTATCTAACGAATATTTAAATAGTGCTAAAGATTTTGCTCGAGTTGGAGAAAAATTAAAAGTTAAAGTTATTGATGTAGATAATGCTGGAAAAATCAAATTATCTCATAAAGAATTTACTCCAAAAGCTGAGAAAAAAGAAACTTCTAAAGAAGTTAAAGAAGAAACAAAGAAAAAAAGTTTATTTAGAAAAAAATCAAATTAATAAACAAATTATGAAAAACGACTAAAAAGTCGTTTTTTATTTTTAAAATTATTTAAAATTGTTTACTTAATTGATATAATAACCACGAAAGAAATTAAATAACAATAAGGTGAATTATGGAAAAAATTAAAGTTTTAGCCCTTGGTGGCCTTGATGAAGAAGGTAAAGATTTATATTGTATTGAAATTAATGATGATATTTTTGTAATTAATTGTGGTTATAAACATCCAACAAGATTTACTCCTGGAATAGATTTTATTATTAGTGATTTTTCTTATTTAAAAGAAAATAAAGATCGAATTGTTGCTTATATAATTCCAAAAAATAAAAGAAAACATTTTGGAGCTTTACCTTATATATATAAAGATTGTCCAGCACCAATTTATTGCACAGATTTAACTAAAATTTTCTTTTTAAAGTTTGCTAGTGATTATAAACAAGAAAATAATTTTGATATTCATACCTTATTATTACCTACTAGAATTAATATTCATGGCCATAATGTTGATTTTTTCTCAACTTGTTCATCAGTTCCTTCATCTTTTGGATTTAGTATTTCTACAGAACACGGCAATATTGTTTTTTCTGGTGATTTTATTGTTGAATATAATAACACTAAAGATTTCTATTTTGATTTAAATACGATTGGTAAAATTTCTGAAAAACCTACTTTATTATTAATGTGTGATTCAACAAATGCTAATAAAACTGGTTATTGTTCACCTAATAATCGTTTAACTCCACATTTAGAAAAATACTTTAAACACGCTCCTGGTCGAATATTTATAGCTTTCTCACATGATAATTTTTATCATTTACATGAAATTTTAAAAGTATGTAATGCTTTTAATAAAAAGATTGCTTTTTATGATGATGTAACTAAAAATGCGTATGATTTAAGTAATAATTTATATGAAGCTAATAAATTATTTCCAAAAGCAAATATTATAAATACTGAAGATATTTTAAGAATTAAAGAAAATAGTTTAGTAATTTTAATTTGTGATACTAAAGAGAAACTCTATGAAAAAGTAAGTTTATTAGCTAATAATGAACATGAATCTAAATTAATTAGATTAACGCCAAATGATACATTTATAATGGCTTGTACACCAAATGATAATAATGAAGTTATTTTTACTTCGACTATTGATGATTTATATCGTAGTGGTTCAAGAGTTGAATATTTAACTACTAAAAATCTTGTCGCAATGCATGCTTATGAGGAAGATATTAGAATGCTTTTAAGCTTATTAAAACCTAAATATTATTTTCCAATTGAAGGATATTATGTTAATTTACTTGCTAATGCAATGATTGCTTTTGATATGAATTTAAATTTATCTCATAATAATATTTTCTTACTTGATAATGGTCAAACTTTAGAAATAGAAGATGGAACAGCTAAAGTAGATTTTAATAATGACGGACATATTAAAATTGGTGATGTAATGATTGATGGAATCGGAGTAGGAGACGTTGTTAATGAAATTATTAATGATCGTACTAGATTAAGCGATGATGGAGTTATTATTTTAGGTTGTGGAGTAAGTTTAAAGGAAAAGAAAATAACTTATGGACCTGATGTTCAAATGCGTGGATTCTTGTTTTTAAAAGATAAAGATGCTGATGTAATTTTAAAAGAAGTCACAAAATTATTCGTTGAAGCAACAAATAAATACTTATTAGAAAGTAAACCTTTTGTTGTTGAAAGTGTTCAAAATAAAATTAATGATATTATTAGTAAGTACTTACTAAAACAAAGTAATCGTAATCCAGTTATTAAATCTAACATCATTGTTATCGATTAAAAGTCTTTATTTTTTGATAAAAACCCTTTAAAACTCAACTATTTTTTTAAAATTTTTTGTAGTTTTAGATATTTTTTAAACTAATTGATATTTTATATCAATTAACATAAAATATTAGAGAAGACAAGCTTAATTAAAAAATATACTTATAGAGAAAGTAACGCTTGGTGAAAGTTGCTAGTTAAAGTTAATTAAGTATCACTTCATGATTTAATTTTTTAAATGAGTGATAGTAGATTTCTACTATAACTAAGGTGGTACCACGTAACTAGCGTCCTTAGAGTTCTAAGGATTTTTTATTTTTTAAGGAGTATTTATGGAAATCAAAGACAGTTTATTAATGCCAAAGACAAATTTTGAAATGAGAGGTAACTTAAATCAAAAAGAGCCTAAGTTAATTGAAAAATGGCAAAAACAAGATTTATATAATCGAATGAATAATCGCGAACATGTAAATGAGTTTGTTTTACATGATGGTCCTCCATATGCTAATGGAAATATGCATTGCGGACATATGTTAAATCGAATTTTAAAAGATTTTGTTGTTCGTTATAAAAATATGTCTGGATATCAAACTCCATTTGTTTTTGGTTGGGACACACATGGATTACCAATTGAAAATATGGTCACAAAAAGTGGAGTTAATCGTAAAACAACTCCAATTGTTGAATTTAGAAAGAAATGTGAAGAATACGCCTTAAATCAAGTTAATAATCAAAGAGAACAAATTAAAAGATTAGGAGTTATTGGTGATTTTAATAATCCATATTTAACTCTTCAAAAGGAATATGAAGCTAGTGAAATTCATTGTTTTAGTGAAATGGCTTTAAAAGGATTAATTTATAAAGGTTTAAAACCTGTTTATTGGTCTCCATCTAGTGAGAGTGCATTAGCTGAAGCGGAAATTGAATATCATGATGTTAAAGCTTATACCATTTTTGTTACTTTAGATGTTACTAATGGGAAAGATGTTTTACCAAATGATGCTAAATGTGTAATTTGGACAACAACACCATGGACACTTCCTGCTAACCTTGCGGTTTGTGCTCATCCTGATTTTTATTATGGTTTATATGATACTAATTTAGGTAAACTTGTTTTCTTAACTGATTTAAAAGATCATTTAGTAGAGACTTTAAATTTAACTAAATGTGAATTAATAAAAGAATTTAAAGGAAGTGAACTAGAATATATTAAATTAAAACACCCTTTCTATGACCGTGAATCTTTATTAATTAATGGTGAATATGTTACTAAAGATAGTGGAACTGGTTTAGTTCATATCGCTCCAGGACATGGTGAAGATGACTATAATGTTTGTTTAAAATATAATATTAAGCCATATTGCCCAGTTGATAGTCATGGATATTTAACTAGTGAAGCTGGTGAAAGACTTGCTAATAAATTTTATGAAGATGCAAATTTAGAAGTTATTAAAATCTTAGAAGAAAATCATCATCTTCTTAAAGAAGAAGATATTATCCATAGTTATCCTCATGATTGGCGTACGCATAAACCAGTTATTTTTAGAGCTACACCACAATGGTTCTGCTCAATTTCACCAATTAGAGATGATATTATTAAACAAATTCATCATACAAAATGGTCACCAAAATGGGGTGAAACACGTATGGTTAATATGATAAAAGATCGTAATGATTGGTGTATTTCTCGTCAAAGGGCATGGGGTGTACCAATTCCTATTATTTATTGTGAAGATGGTACTCCAATTATTGAAAAAGAAGTTTTTGATCATATTGAAAATATTATTAGAGAAAAAGGAAGTAATGCTTGGTATGAATTAAGTGAACTTGAATTGTTACCTCCAAATTATAAAAATATTCATTCTCCAAATAACATCTTTAAAAAAGAAAAAGATATTATGGATGTTTGGTTTGATAGTGGAAGTTCATTTAATGGTGTTCTTAAAAATCGTGATATTAACTATCCTGCTGATTTATATTTAGAAGGAAGTGACCAATATCGTGGTTGGTTTAATAGTAGTTTAATTATTAGTGTAGCTTTAAATGGGGTTGCTCCATATAAAGAAGTTGTTAGCCATGGTTTTGTTATGGATGAACATTGGGAGAAAATGTCTAAATCAAAAGGAAATGGCATTGATCCTTTAAAAATTTCTTCACAATATGGTAGTGATATTTTAAGATTATGGGCTAGTTTAATTGATTATCAACAAGATGCTCGTATAAGCGAAAGTATTATTAAACAAGTAGTCGAAGTTTATCGTAAAATTAGAAATACTTTTAAATTCATGCTTGGAAATTTATCAAATGGTTCCCTTGATGATCAATTTAGAAAAGAAGATATTCAAAAAGACTTAGAAGTTGTTGATGAATATATTCTTGCTAAACTTGAAGATGTTAAAAATAATTTTATAAATTATATGGATGAATATAATTTCATTAATGCAATGAGTGAAGTAATGAAATTTATTAGTGATGATTTAAGCAGTTTTTATTTAGATATTGCTAAAGATGTTTTATATTGTAACGAAAAAGATAGCAAACGTCGTTTACAAATTCAAACAGTCTTAAATGAAATTACTTTTACTTTAATGTGCTTGCTTAATCCAATTATTCCTTTTACTATGGATGAAGTTAATGAAAATTATCCTTTAAAATCTAAAGATAATGTTCAACTATATCCTTATCCTCTTAAATCTAGTAATTATAGTAAAGTTTTACTTGATGATTATTACTTATTAAAAGAATTAAGAGATGATGTCTTAAAAGCTCTTGAAGAAGCTCGTAAGAAAGATTTAATTGGTAGTAGTCAAGAAGCAACTGTTTTTATTAGTATTAAAGACAATCGATTAAGTGAAATTGTTGAAGATTTTGACGAAGATGAATTTGAAAGATTATTTATTGTTTCAAAAGTAATCGTTCAAGAAGATGTTGAAGGATTAGATTTAAACGTTAGTAATGTTTTAATTAAAAAACATGATGGAATTAGATGTGATCGTTGTTGGAATTATAAAAACAATGATGAAATTAGTGATGTTGAAGGAGCTCATTTATGTCCACGTTGCCAAAAAGCAATGAAAAAATAAAAGAAAAATGTATTCATTACTTAAAAGAAGGTTTCTTTTCTTTTATTTGGTTAGCAATTTTATTAGTAATTATTGATGTAATTACTAAAGTTTTAGCGATGCAATATTTAGGTAATGGTAGTGTTGAAGTTATTCCTCATTTATTAAAATTTACCTTAATATTTAATAAGGGAGCCGCATGGGGATTTTTAGGTGATGAATTTGTTGGAAGAATTATTTTAGTAATAATTTCTTGGGTAGCAATGATAGCAATTAGCGCTTATTTTATCGTTAAATATAAAACCTTAAATAAGTTAATGAAAGCAATTTTAATGGTAATTTTAGCAGGTGATGTTGGAAATTTAATTGATCGCACTTTCTATTTTAATCGTGGTGTTGTTGATTTTTTAGATATTACTGATTTTATTCCGGGATTTGGAGTTTTTAATTTTGCGGATAGCTGCTTAGTTGTAGGAATTTTAATGCTTTGTGTTTACTTTATCGTTCTTTGGATTAAAGAATTAGTTAAAGAAGGAAAAACAAATCGTATTAAAGAAAATAATAAAGATGACGAAAAATAAATATCGTATTGATAAAAAACTTGTTAGTTTACGTCTTGATAAGGCTTTAACTTTACTTGAAAAAAATTATAGTAGAGTATATTTTTCTAATTTAATAAAAAATCAACAAGTTTTAGTAAATAATAAAGTAGTTTCTCCTTCATATAAAGTCAACGAAAATGATGAAGTAGAAGTAAATTTTATAACTTCGACTAAAGATGAAAATGTAAAACCAATGGAATATCAACTTGATATTATTTATGAAGATGATGATATTTTAATTATTAATAAACCTCAAGGTTTAGTTGTACATCCTAGTGCTGGACATCAAGATGATACTTTAGTAAATGCTTTAATATATAATGAAAAGCAATTATCGACAATAAATGGTTTAAATCGAGTAGGTATTGTGCATCGAATTGATAAGGATACAAGTGGATTATTATTAATTTGTAAAAATGATTACTCTCATAATTTTATTGCTGAGCAACTTAAAGATCATAGTATGCACCGTGAATATATTGCTTTAGTAAAAGGAGTTATTTTAAATCAAAAAGGTAAAATAATTGCTCCAATTGGAAGAAATAAAGAAAATCGTTTAAAAATGGCAGTAGATGTTATAAATGGAAAAGAAGCAATAACACATTTTACAGTCTTAAAAAGATTTGAAAATTATACTTTAATTGAATGTAAGTTAGAAACCGGACGAACTCATCAAATAAGAGTTCATATGGAATATTTTAATCATCCTATTATTGGAGATAATTTATATGGTAAAAATAATTGTGCTTTATATTCAAAGGGACAACTTTTACATGCATATAAATTAACTTTTGTCCATCCAACATTAAAAAAAGAGATGACATTTACTGCACCTCTTCCTAAATATTTTCAAGATATTATAGATAAATTAAAATAATTTTACTTCAGTAAGTTGTTTAAAATTTTTAAAACTTACTTTACATATTTTTTTAAGTTCTTCTAAACCATATTTTTCAAGGTATCTTTTAGCAAACTCATCAACTTCTTTAGAAGCACCTAAAGGAATTTTTTCACCAATTTTTTTACTTAAAAATTCCATTTGTTCTAAGAAATAATAACGAGCAATACAACTAGCTAATGCTACGCTAGGGAAATACGATTCACCTTTTTCTTTAAATATAATTCCTTTTGTTACTCGACTTAAACCTTGTAAATATTCATAATAATTTTCTGGGCTAACAAATTGATCTACATAAATATTTTTTACATAAGGACATCTTTCATGTAAATTAGTTAAGACAAAATTATGTAAAATGCATTTAATTTTATTTGTATTAAATCCACTTAAATAAGCAGAATTATATTTAGCATTTGGTAATATTTTTACTTCGTAATGAACTTTTTTTAATAGAAGTGGGACAATTTCTTGAATTTTCTTATCAGTTATTTTTTTACTATCTTGAATTTTAAATTCTTCAATAAGTTTCATAGTATCGTGATCAACAAAAGCTGCACAAACAACAATTGGTCCAAAAAAATCACCAGTACCGACTTCATCACTACCAATTTGAGCATCTACATCAATATAATACATTGAATCTTTCGATTCTTTTTTCTTTTTTGGGAATAATAAAGGATCATCGCAATATCTTTTAGCAAGTTCAATATGATTCTCACCTTGAATAGTTATTTTATAGTTAACACCTTTTTTATTTTCATAAGCGGTAATGATATTGGTTGGTGTTTTTGCAACAAAAATAATATAACCGATGTTTCTATTAACGATATAGTCTTTATATTCATTCTCAATTTGTTCTAAGATTGCCTTATCGACTTTTATTGTAATCATTAGTTAAATAATATCATAAAGTTGTCAAATATGCTATTATATTTAAATATGGATAAAGTATTTTTTACACTTGAAATCGATAAAATTCTGCTTTTATTAACAAACAAAATAAAAAGTTTATCTGGTAAAAAAATAATTTCTAATATTCAAGTTTTACCTAATAAAGAGAAGTTAGTTTATGAATATAATAAATTAGCTGAAATGATAAATGTAGTTAGAATTTATCGTGATTTGCCTTTATCTAGTAATATTTTAGTTAAAGAAACTTTTGAAATAGCAAAAAAAGGTTCATATTTAGATGAAATTTCATTAAATGAACTTAAAAATGAAGTTTATTTAACTTTTGAAATTATTAAATTTTTTAATAAAGTAGATATTGATATACCTAATCTTAAACAAATTATTAGCAAATTAAAATTCATCGAATCAGTATACGTTAGAATTAACCGAACAATTAGTAATGAAAATAAAGTTTTAGATTCTGCTTCTAAAAAATTAAAAGAATTACGAGATAAAATTAATCGTCTTGATAAAGAAATAAGAAGTCAAATTAATTCACTTTCATCAAAATATAAAGATATTATGAAAAGTGAAAACTATGTAATTAGAGATGGAAGATTTGTTCTACCAATTTCAACAAGTTTAAAAGCTTCGATTGAAGGGGTAATTCATGATGTAAGTGATAGTGGTCAAACAACTTTTATTGAACCAACTAGTATAGTAAATTTAGAAAATGAAAAACATTTAACTTCGTTATTAGAAAGAGATGAAGTTAATAGAATTTTAAAAGAATTAACTAACGAATGTTTAAAATATGAAGATGATTTAATAAATAATAATCGTATTATTGGTCAACTTGATTTTCTTGAAACTAAGGCTAAATTTTCTTTAGAATTTAATTGTAATATTCCTGAAATATCAAACAAACAAGAAATTAAGCTTCTTGGAGCTAGACACCCTTTATTAAATCAAGATAATGTTGTTCCAAATGATTTTATTTTAGATGAAGAACATCCAATGATGCTCATAAGTGGTCCAAATGCTGGAGGTAAAACAATTGCCTTAAAAACAGTAGCTACTTTAATTTATATGAGTAAGCTTGGATTACCACTATTAATAGAAGAAGGAAGTAAAATTGGTTTCTTTAAAAAGATCTATATTGATATTGGAGATAACCAATCAATTGAAAGCAACTTGTCAACATTCAGTGCTCACATTTCTACTATTTCAGTTATTTTAAAGTATATTTCTAGTAGAGATTTAGTAGTTATTGATGAACTTGGAAATGGAACTGATCCAAAAGAAGGTGATGCCTTATCGGTAGCTATAGTCAAATATTTGTTATCAAAAAAATGTATTTCATTAATTTCCTCACACTATCCATTATTAAAGAAATACGGGTTAAGCAATAACAAAATTGTTAACGCCTCATTTGTCTTTAACGAAGATAAAATAGAGCCAACCTTTAAAATGTTACTTGGAGTTAGTGGAAAATCATATGCTTTTTTAATAGGACAAAAATTCGGCTTACCTTTTGACGTAATTAAAGAAGCAAAAAATATTTATACAAAGAATTATCAGTCAAAAGTTGATGTTAAAATTGATTATTTAGATAATAAAGAGCGTGAATTAATTCGTAAAGAAAATGAACTTAATTTAAAGCTTAAAAAAGCATCAGATTTATCAAAATCTTTAGATGAAAAAGAAGCATCCTTAAAAGAAAAAGAATTAAATTTAAAAAATAAAAAGATTGAAGAACTTGATAATATAATTGATAACAAAATTGATGAAATTAACGATATTTACAATGATTTTTTAGAAAATAAAGAAAAAGGAATTAAAGAAATTGAAGCAAAATTAAATGCATTAAGTCTTACAGAAAAAACTGATGAAGTTTTAAATATTGGAGATTTTGTTGAAGTTAAAGCTTTAGGAGCAAGCGGTCAGATCACGCGAATTAATGGAAATAAAATTTCATTTACTAGTGATGGAGGTTTTAGTTTAAATACAACTAAAGATCATGTAGTTAAAATTCCTACTCCAAAAGAAAAATTACATCAAAGTCGAAATATTGATCAAGAAATAGCTCATGATAAAATAGTTTCTACAAGTTTAAATTTAATTGGTCTTCATATTGATGAAGCAGTTCCTATTTTAGAAAAATATATCGATGATTGCGTTATTAAAAAGTATAAAGAAGTTCGAATAATTCATGGATATGGTACAGGACAATTAAAACGAGCAATTCATGAATCTTTAAGACATAATGTTAATGTTAAATCATTTGAATTAGGTGGAGATTATGATGGTGGAACAGGCTCAACCATCGTATATTTAAAATGAATAAGCGAATAGAGGAGGATATTTTACTTTTACCTAATAAACCTGGAGTTTATCAAATGAAAAATGAACTCGGGGAAATTATTTATATTGGGAAAGCAAAAAATCTTAAAAATCGTGTTTCTCAATATTTTTTAAGACCTCAAAATGGTAAAACACAGGCAATGGTTAGTCATGTTGACCATTTTGAAATTATTATTACTAGAAGCGAAAAAGAAGCTTTCATTTTAGAAATGAATTTAATTCAAAAGTATTTACCTCGTTATAATATTTTATTAAAAGATGATAAGCATTATCCTTATATTGCTTTACATAAAACAAAAGATCCATACATATCAATTGCAAGAAACTTAAAAGATAAAAAATGTGAATATTTTGGCCCATATCCTTTAAGTAGTAATGCATATCAAATGGTAGATTTATTAAATAAATTATTTCCTTTAAGAAAATGTAAAAATGTGCCTAAAGTCCCATGTTTATACTATCATTTAAATCAATGCTTAGCGCCTTGTATTAATAAAATTAATCCTGATGAATACGATAAAATATTTGATTCTATTCGTAAATTTTTAAAAGGTGATAATAAAGAAGTTCTTTTAAAAATTAAAGAAAAAATACTTTATTATAGTAATAATTTAGATTTTGAAAATGCTAATGAATATAAAAAATATTTAGAGGCTATAAATCATATTAACGATCGTCAAAATGTTGAACTATTTGATAAAATTGACCGTGATATTTTCGCTTATACTTTAGATAAAAACTATTTATCATTATCTATTTTTATTTATCGAGAAGGAATTTTAATCGGTAAAAGAAATTTTACTTATGAACTAGTTGGCGAGACTATTGAATTTGTTTCAAATTTAATATGTCAATATTACTTGTACAATAAATTACCTGATGAAATCGTTATTGGTAATAAAGAAGTAAGTGAAAAAATTTCTTCAATTTTAGAAGTTAAAACTATTGTTCCAACTAAAGGAAAATTATTTGAACTTTTAACTCTTGCAAAAGTTAATAGTAAAGAAGATTTAGATGAACATTTCGTTAGCGCTAGATTAAATGATAATAACTTAGAATTATTAGAAAATTTAGGTAATTTATTAAATATAAAAACTCCATATAATATTGAATTATTCGATAATTCTCATCTTCAAGGAACAAACGCTATTGGAGCAATGGTTTCTTTTGTTAACGGAGAACCTTGTAAGAAAAATTATCGAAAATTTAATATTGAATCATATAATTCCAAAGATGATTTAATGATGATGAAAGAAGTATTATTTAGACGTTATAAACGTTTAAAAGAAGAAAATCTTACTTTACCTGATTTAATTATCTTAGATGGAGGACTTAATCAAGTTCATGTTGGTAGTCAAGTATTAAAAGAATTAGATTTAAATATTAATTTAGTTGGTTTAGTTAAAAATGATTCGCATCGAACAAGCGGTTTAGTTGATAAAAATGGTAAAGAATATTATTTCGATGATAATAAAGCGCTTTTCTTTTTATTAACTAGAATGCAGGATGAAGTCCATCGTTATGCGATTTCTACACATATTAAAAAGCGTAATAAATCAATGTTTAATAGTATTTTTGATGATATTAAAGGTTTAGGAATTAAAAAGAAAGAATTATTAACTAAACTTTATCCAACTACTGAAATGTTAATGAGTGTTACTTTAGATGAACTTGAACAAGTCTTACCAAAAGATGTTGCTAAAACACTTTATTTAAAAATTAAGGAGAAATATGAGCGAAATTGAATTAAAAAGCCTGGTAGAAAAATTAAGAGCTAAATTACAAAATAACGAAGAAATTTATGAAGATATTTCTGATTTAGTAAGTTCAAAAAACTATCAAGAAGTAGTTTATTTAAGTAATTTATTTTTTGATGATTTAGTTAAGGAAAATATTAGTGAATTTGCTTTAACAAATTTATATTGTTTAATTAAATTAAATAAAAATGATGAAAAATACGCTTTTATTGAACGTTTACAAAATACTCCGTATGTTTCTCAAGAAATTGAAGAATTTTTAAAAGATTTACCATTATTAGCTGATAATTTAACTAAAATTGTTAAAGAAGAACAAGAAGATAGTAATATTGTTGATAAAATTATTAAAAAAATAAGTAGTGATGATGAATTTGAAGCTGTTCAAGGAGTATTTTCAGCAATTTATCTTTTTAAAGAAGAAGGAATTACCCTTGATAAATATGTTTTTCAAGCTATTAACAAAATTGAAGAATACAATATAAATTATTTTAGTATGATGCTTTATTTTTTTATCTCGAATAAAAATTATTTATTACATACAAAAATTAATAATGAAGATTTTAGTTTTAATACCTTAGATTATCTTCCAGCTTATAAAAAAATAAATGATGATTTAGTTTTAACTTTACCAAAATATTTAGCAAACATTAAAAATATTCAATTAATAAATTCTTTAAAAGAATGCTCTAATGCCTTAATTTATGCTTTATTTCCAAAATATTTTAAAAACTTTTCTTTTAATGAATATTTTTTAGTCATTTTAATGTTAGTAACTAAAATTTATCAAATTGATTATCAGGAAGAATTAAAGAATTTTAAAAACTTTAATTATGATGAAGAGACTTTAAATGAATATAAAATAGTCTTAAGTAAAGCTTTTAATGAATATTATGTTCATTCAAAAGTAGTTGCATAATTTTAAATTTGTAATTTATTTGAAAATGATTATATACTTGTATATAATCTTTTTTGTATACATTAAAGGAGAAATATATTTATGGCTACAAAATTAGTAGAAAAAGGAAATAGTGTTGTTGAAGTTAATGTCAGTTTAGATAGTGCTAAATGGCATGAAAATCAAGATAAAGCACTTAAAAAATTATGTGAAAATGTCACTTTAAAAGGATTTAGAAAAGGTAAAGTTCCTTTTGAACTTGCAAAAGATCATGTTTCAAAAGGTGATACATTAAATGAAGCTATTAATTTATCATTAAATGAATTATATCAATTAGCTTTAAGTGAAAATAAATTACAACCTTATGCTCAACCAGAAGTTCGTGTTGAAAAAGTTAGTGATGATGAATTAGAAGTTAAATTTATTATTACTTTAATGCCAACATGTAAACTTGGTGCTTATAAAGGCTTAAACATTAAAGAAGATGAAGTTAAAGTTACTAAAGAAGAAATTGATGCTTCTATTAAACAATTACTTGATCAAAATAGTGAATTAGTTTTAAAAGAAGGAAAAGCTGAATTAGGTGATACCGTTGTTATCGATTTTAAAGGCTATGTTGATGGTAAAGAATTTGATGGTGGAAGTGCTAATAACTATGAATTAGTTTTAGGTAGTAATCAATTCATCCCAGGTTTTGAAGATCAATTAGTTGGTAGTTTACCTGAAACAAAAGTTGATGTTAATGTTACTTTCCCTGAACAATATGTTAAAGAATTAGCTGGTAAACAAGCTAAATTTGCTTGTACTGTTCATGAAGTTAAAACTAAAAAATTACCTGAATTAAACGATGAATTTGTCAAATCACTTAATTTCAAAGATGTTAATAACATTGCTGATTTAGAAAAACATCAAGAAGAAACTTTAAAAGCTCAAAAAACCCAAGAAGCTCATAGCAAATTATTTGCAAATATCCTTGATGAAGTTGTTAAAAATTCTACATTTGAAATTTCACCAAAAGTTCTTGAAGCTGAAGTTAAACAAATGAAAGATGATATGATTGCTCAAATTAGTCAAAATGGAATTACTTTTGAACAATATAAAGAAATTACTGGTTTAGATGATGAAAAGATTAATGAAAATTTCAATGTCCAAGCTAGACGTAGATTAGAAGAATATTTAGTTTTATTAGCAGTTGCTAACACTGAAAAAATTACTTTAACTGATAAAGATCTTGAAGATTACTACGCAAATGTTGCTGCTCAATATGGTATGGAAGCAGAAAAAGTTAAAGAAGTTTTCTCAAAAAATGTTGATAGAATTAGACAAAATTTGATTCAAGATAAGATTGTTCGTTTCTTAATTGATTCAAATATCGCAGTAAAAGAGGAAAATAAATAAGGATGATCACAATCAATCCAGGAGAAATTGTTAGATTACCAGTACTAGTTTGCAAAGGATTTGTTATTTTTCCTGAAGCTACTAGTACAATATATGCTGAAAGAAGCTTTTCAAAGACTGCAACAAAAATATCTTTAGATAAATTTGAAGGATATGTTGTTGTTGTAACTCAAAAAAGTGAATCAAAAGTCAGTGATTTTTCATATGAAGATATTTCTTCAACTGGAACACTTTGTCGAATCTCATCTTCAAGTGGAAATACTACTTTAAAATTAAGATTAATTGGTCTTGAAAGAATTAAAATTGAATCATTAGAATATAACGATATTGATAAAGCTTATTATGCTAATGTTTCACTATTTTCTGATATTTTAGGTGATGAAAGAAAAGAAGAGAAACTTGTTCAAACAATTTTAGATAAGATTGAAAAACAATCTGGACTTTATTTTAATAATTCTGATGGTTATAAATTAATTTCACAACTTTCTAGTGGAGTTAATGCTTTGAAATTATCTTATGCTTTAAGTCAACTTTTAGCTTTTCCAACTAAAATTAAACTTGAGTTATTAGAAGCAAAAGATGTTAATGATCGTCTCCAATTAATTTTAAATAATTTAGATTATATTTCCCAAGATTTATTAATTGAACAAGAAATTCAAAATGAACTTCAAAAATCTGCTTCCAAAAATCAAAGAGAATATATATTACGCGAGAAAATGCGTATTATTAAAGAAGAATTAAATGATGATCCTGAATTAACTGATCAAGAAAATATTAATAAGAAGTTAGAAGAAGGAAACTATCCTCCTAACATTAAACAAAAAATAAAAGAAGAAATTAAACGTTTTAATATGATGCCTCAAGCATCTTTAGAAGCAAGTTTAATTAAAAATTACATCGATATCATGTTTTCGATTCCTTGGGATGAAAAAACAGTTGATAATGATGATTTAAATAATGTTCAACATATTTTAGATGAAGATCATTATGGTTTAGATAAAGTTAAAAAAAGAATTATAGAATATTTAGCTGTTAAACAAAAAACTGGTAATTTAAAAGCACCAATTTTATGTTTTTATGGACCTCCTGGAGTAGGTAAAACTAGTTTAGGACGTTCAATTGCTCGAGCTTTAGGACGTAAATTTGTTAAATCAAGTTTAGGTGGAGTTAGTGATGAGGCTGAAATTAGAGGCCATCGTCGTACATATGTTGGAAGTATGCCTGGAAGAATTATTCAAGGCATGCGTAAAGCTAAAACTACTAACCCAGTATTTTTACTTGATGAAATTGATAAAATTGGTAGTTCTTATAAAGGGGATCCTTCAAGTGCCTTACTTGAAGTTTTAGATCCTGAACAAAATTTTGCTTTCAACGATAACTACATTGAAGAACCTTATGATTTAAGTAACGTTTTATTCATATGTACTGCAAACTATTTAGGAAATATTCCAGAACCATTAAGAGATCGTCTTGAATTAATCGAAGTTAATTCTTATACCTTAATTGATAAAATGCATATTGCAAAAGAACATTTAATTAAAAAAGAAATGGATGCTAATGGCTTAAAAGAAAGCGATATTCAATTTGAAGATGATGCTTTAACTTATATAATTGAACGTTATACTCGTGAAGCTGGTGTTAGAGAATTAGAACGTAAAATAAGTTCTATTTGTCGAAGAGTAGTTGTTAATCTAGTTTCTAAAAAAAGAAAAACTAAAGAAATTATTACTATTAAAAAAGTTAAAGAATATTTAGGAACCGAAATTTTTGATTCAACTGCAAAAGAAAAAGGTGCTCAAGTTGGAGTTGTTACTGGCTTAGCTTATACAGAATTTGGAGGAGATATTCTTCCAATTGAAGTTAATAACTTCCCTGGTAAAGGAAATCTAGTTTTAACTGGTAAACTTGGCGATGTTATGAAAGAAAGTTGTAGTATTGCTTATGACTATATAAAAGCTAATGCAAAAAAATATGGAATTGATGATGAAGTTTTTGCTAAAAATGATCTTCATATTCATTTCCCTGAAGGAGCAGTTCCTAAAGATGGACCAAGTGCAGGTTGTGCAATTACGGTGGCAATTATTTCATGTTTAACTAATCATCCTGTTAGTGGTGATATTGCTATGACTGGTGAAGTTACTTTAAGAGGAAAAGCCCTTGCAATCGGTGGTTTACGTGAAAAGTCTTTAGCTGCTTTAAGAAGTGGTATTAAAAAAATTATTATTCCAAGTGAAAATAAAAAACATGTAAGTGAACTTCCAAAAGAAGTAAAAGATAACTTAGAAATTATTTATATGGATAGTGTCGATAAAGCTATCGAAATTTGTTTAAAGTAATTATGGAATTTTTTAAAAAATCTAAGTTTATTAAAAGTATTGCTAATATTAAAGATAAACCTACTACTAATTATGATGAAGCCGTATTTGTAGGTAAAAGTAATGTTGGTAAGTCAAGTTTAATTAATGGACTTACCAACAATTCTAAATTAGCCTTTACATCATCAAAACCGGGTCATACAAAACTATTAAATTATTATCTAATTGATGATTATTTTTATTTTGTAGACTGTCCTGGATATGGTTTTAGCGCAAAAAAAGACGTTGATTATAAATTTTATGGTGATTTAATTGAAAGTTATTTTCAAGATAACAAGAATTTAAAATTAATTGTTTTTTTACTTGATAGTAGACATGAACCTACAAAAGATGATGTAGATTTTTTTAATTTTTTAAAAGAATTTAATTATAATTTCGTCTTAATTATGACTAAATGTGATAAGTTAAATCAATCAATGCGTAGTAAGATTACCTCGAATTTAACTAGTAAATTAGGTGATATTAGCGATTTAGATATTATTTTAACAAGTAGTGAAACAAAATTTGGCTTAGAAATTTTAAAGAATTTAATTCAAACTCACGTGAAGGAGCAAAAATTATGATAATCGATAAACGATATGATTTTAAAAAAGTAGAAGAAGGAAAATATCAAACTTGGAAAGATAAAGGCTATTTTAAGGCTGGAGATCTTACAAAAACTAAATTTTCAATGGTTATTCCTCCACCAAATATTACTGGTAAACTTCATATCGGACATTCAATTGATACAACAATTCAAGATATAACTTGTAGATATAAAAAAGCTAAAGGTTTTGATGTTTTGTATTTGCCAGGATGCGATCATGCTGGAATTGCTACACAAGCTAAAATCGATGAAAAATTAAAATCAGAGGGAACTAATCGTTATATTTTAGGTCGTGAGAAATTTTTAGAAGTTGCTTATGAATGGAAAGATAATTTTAGTTCAATTATTCATGAACAATGGGCAAAAATGGGTTTAATGCTTGATTATTCACGTGAAAGATTTACTCTTGATGAAGGATTTAATGAAGCTGTTTTTGAGGTATTTAAGACTCTTTATGATAAAGGATTAATTTATCGTGGAGAAAAGATTGTTAATTATGATCCTGTAATGAAAACAGCTTTAAGTAATATCGAAGTTATTTATAAAGAAGATAAGGGACAATTCTTCTATTTTAAATATCGTTTTAAAGACGATCCAAATAAATATTTAACAATTGCCACAACTCGTCCAGAAACAATGTTTGGTGATACTTGTATAGTTGTTAATCCAAATGATGAACGTTATAAAGATGTTGTTGGTAAAATTGTTATAAATCCGGCAAATAATGAAGAAATTCCAGTAATTGCTGATGAATATGTTGATATGGAATTTGGAACTGGTGCAATGAAATGTACCCCTGCACATGATCCAAATGACTTCATAATTGGCCAAAAATATAATTTACCACATCCAATTATTATGAAAAATGATGGTACAATGGCTGATAATACTGGAATTTATAAAGGACTTGATAGATTTAAATGCCGTGAATTATTAGTCGAAAATATTAAAAAAGATGACAATTTAATTAAGATTGAAGATATAGTTCACCAAGTTGGTCATAGTGAGAGAAGTAATGCAGTTGTTGAACCATTATTATCAAAACAATGGTTCATTAAAATGAAACCAATTGCTGAAAATTTATTAGAGCATCAAAAAGGACCTGATAAAGTTAACTTTATTCCAAAACGTTTTGAAAAGATTTTAAATCGTTGGATGGAAAATTGTGATGATTGGTGTATATCAAGACAACTTTGGTGGGGTCATAGAATTCCTGTATATTACCATAAAACAACTGGAAAAATACTAGTTTCTAACCAAAAGCCAAAAGATTTTGAAAATTATTTTCAAGATGAAGATGTTTTTGATACATGGTTTTCAAGTGCCTTATGGCCATTTGCTACGCTTGGTTGGCCAAAAGAAACTGCTGATTTTAAGCGTTATTATCCACTTGATGCTTTAGGAACAGGCTATGATATTATTTTCTTTTGGGTTGCAAGAATGTATTTCCAAGGACTTAATTTTACAAATAAAGCCCCATTTAAAAATGTTGTTATTCATGGATTAGTAAGAGATTCTCAAGGAAGAAAAATGAGTAAATCTTTAGGAAATGGTGTTGATCCAATTGATATTATTAATAAATATGGTGTAGATAGTTTACGTTATTTCTTAGCTACAGCAGCTTCACCTGGATTTGACGTTCGTTATAGCGAAGAAAAAATTCAAAATGCTAGCAACTATCTTAATAAAATATGGAATAGTGCAAGATATATTTTATTAAATCTTCCTGATGATTTTACTTCTTTCCCTATTGTTAAAAAAGATTTAAATGAAATCGATAAATACATTATCAATAAACTTGAAGAAACAATTAAAAAAGTAACAAAAGCAATGGATAAATTTGATTATGGCATTGCAAGTTCAACTTTATATAACTTTGTTTATAATGATTTTTGTTCATTTTATCTTGAAATGAGTAAAGTTTCTTTATCAAGTAATGATAATAATAAGGAAAAAACTTTAAATGTTTTATTATTCACATTAAAAGCAGTCATTATGATGATTTATCCATTTAGTCCATTTATTAGTGAAGAAATTTACTTACATTTACCTGGACATAAAGATAGCATCATGCTTGAAAGTTATCCTGTTTTCGAAAATAAATTAATTAGTAAAAATGTTAATGAAAAAGTAGAAGTATTAAAACAAATTATTGAAACAGTTAGAAACTATAAAGCAACAAATAATTTTGCTCCTAATTTAAAGGTAAACTTAATAATTAATTCAACTTATGATTTAACTACTTTAAAAGATTACATCGCAAGATTTTGCTTTGCTGATGAAATAAGATTTAATTCTAATGAAGTTAACAATTGCTTTAGTTTTGAATTAAATAAAACGACATTATTTATTCAATCTAATGTTAATAAAGATGAAATTTTAGCTAAGCTTAATGAACAAAAAGAACATTTAGAAAACGAAATTAAACGTAGCGAAAATTTATTAAATAATCCTAACTTTATTAATAAAGCAAAGAAAGAAAAAATTGATCTTGAAAAAGAAAAATATGCTAATTACAAGAGTCAATACGAAGAAATAATTAAAAAAATGAAAAATTTATAAAATTTAACCCCCCAACAAGTTTGTTTTGATGCGACTTGTTTATGAAAGGAGGTTAAATATGAACAAAATTCAACTATTAGATAGTGAATTAGACAATATTAAAGTTGGAGAAGCAATTACTTTAACAGCTGTCATTGCGGTTTTAGCAATTTCAATTATAGCGGTAGTTGTTTATAAATTATTCACTAGCAAAGAAGGAAAAACTTCAATGCCAGGTGGATGGTCATTTCAACGGAAATAACTAAGCTTATTAATACCTTTAAATATTTATTATTCTAACTTCTGATATTTATTATATAAATATTTGACAAAGTCAGTATATTTATGATAATATACGAGCGTTGTAACTCGATTTAGCTACAACCGCCTAAAAAAGGTCCCTAAAATCGAAAGATTACCTTAATAGCGAGTAATTAATTAAATAGAGGAGGATAAATATGTACGCAATAATTTTATCTGGCGGTAAACAACTTAAAGTTGAAGTTGGACAAAAGATTTTTGTCGAGAAATTAGATGCAGAAGTTGGCTCAACTTATACTTTTAAAGATGTTTTATTAGTTGCTGATAAGAAGATTAAAGCTGGAAATCCTTTTGTTGAAGGTGCAACAGTTACTGCAAAAGTAGAAAAACAAGGAAAACAAAGAAAAATCGTTGTTTTTAAATACAAAGCAAAATCCAATTATCGTAGAACATATGGTCATCGTCAACCATATACATGCTTAACTATTGAAAGCATTAATGCATAATGATTAAAATTGATTATTTATTTGACAATAACAATTTTAACTTTCGTTCAACTGGTCATGCATATTATAACGTCAAGGGAAAAGATATAGTTTGTAGTGCTGTAAGTTCAATTATTATTGGGGCCTTAAATGCATTAGATAATACTGAAAATTACGATATTAAAATTAAAAGCGGTGATGTTTCAATTAACGCAATTAATATTACAAGACATGATCAAATTGTATTTGAAACAATGATAATCCAATTACGAACAGTTGAAAGCGAATTTAAAGAAAATTTAAAAGTAATAAGAAGGGAGTAATAATATGAATTTAAGATTTAAACTTGATATACAACTCTTCGCATCCCACAAAGGTGTTGGTAGTACTAAAAACGGCCGTGATAGTGCTGGTCGTAGATTAGGTGCTAAAAGAAGTGATGGACAATTTTGTAAAGCAGGTGCAATTATTTATCGTCAACGCGGAACAAAAATCTACCCTGGGGTTAATACAATGAGGGGTGGAGATGATACTATCTTTGCTACAAAAGAAGGAATCGTAAGATTTGAAAGAGTCGGCAAAAATAGAAAAAGAGTATCCGTATACGAAATTACAAAGTAAATAAGAACCACCTGTATGGTGGTTTTCTTTTAAAGGTATTATATGTTTATTGATCGTGCAATTATTGAAGTTAGAAGTGGCAAGGGCGGCGATGGTCGTATTGCTTTTAGACATGAAAAATATCGTCCAAATGGCGGTCCTAGTGGCGGCAATGGTGGACGAGGAGGTTCAGTATTTTTAAGATGTTCTTCAAAAGTTAGTACCTTAGTTAATTTTAGACATAGTAAAGTCTTTAAAGCTGATAATGGTGAAAATGGTGATATAAAAAATATGTATGGTCGTAGTGCCGAAGATATTTATATTGATTTACCAGTTGGAACAGTAATATTTTTAGAAGAAAACCATCAATTTGTTTGTGATTTAAATACTCCTGGTGAAACTTTTATGATTTGTAAGGGTGGAAGAGGAGGTCGTGGAAATGCGGCTTTTAAATCTAACCGTAATAAATGTCCTAAAATTGCAGAAAATGGTTTACCTGGAGAAAAAAAGCGTCTTATACTCGAATTAAAATTACTTGCTGATGTTGGTATTATTGGTTTTCCTAGTGTTGGAAAATCTACATTTATTAACGAGGTAAGTAATGTAAAAGCTGAAATTGGGGACTATGATTTTACAACTATAACACCTAATTTAGGAGTAACTTATTTACCTGATAAATCAAGTTTTGTTTTAGCAGATATGCCTGGATTAATTAAAGGGGCTCATTTAGGAAAAGGGCTTGGGTTAATGTTTTTAAGACATATTGAAAGAACAAAAGTTTTGATACATATGGTTGATATGAGCGGGGTTAGAGATCCATATACAGCTTATCAAGATATCCGTAACGAATTAAAAGAATATGGTATGCATTTAATTGATCGACCAGAAGTAATAGTAGCTAGTAAAATGGATGAGCCTGGTGCTTTAGAAAGATTAGAAAAATTTAAAAAACAAGTTAAAAAGGAAGTTATTCCAATTAGTTGTTTAACAAATGAAAATATTGATCTAGTTTTATATAAATGTAAAGATTTATTAAAGGATGCTATTATTTACCCAGTTTATAGCGAAGAAGATGAAGAAATAGTTATTGATGCAACAAAAACTTCACAAGAAATTTTTGAAATTAATAAAGTTAAAGAAAATGTTTTTGAAATTACTGGCGAAAGAGTTTTAAAGACTTATTCTTTAATTAACATCTCTACTGATGAAGGAATGATGAAATTACTAACTTATCTTAATAAAATTGGTGTTGATGAGAGACTAAAAGAACTTGGTGCAAAAAACGGCGATATTGTTAAATTATCTGATTTTGAATTTGAATATTATGAATAGTTCATATTCAATTAATGCTTAAATTTGTTAAAGGTTTAATTACTGAAAAATCTAAAAATCAAATTACTTTATTTTCAAATAATATTGGTTTTGAAATTAATATTTTAAATCGCGATAATTTTGAAATTTCAAAAGAATATAAAGTTTTTATACATGATTATTTAAGCAGTGATAATGAGTTTTTATTATATGGTTTTTTAGATGAAAACGATTATAAAGTTTTTAAAAAACTCATTAAAATTCAAGGAATAGGCTGCAAAAGTGCCATAAATATTTTAAATTTGATAAAAGCTAGTGATTTAATTTTTTATGTAAAAAACGAAAATTTTAAAGTGCTTCAAGAAATTATTGGCTCAAAAGCTAATGCAATTATTTTGAATTTAAAAAAGAATTTTTACTCGACTCTTGAAGATAATAAATATGAAAGTGTTTATTTAGCTTTAAAAAATCTAGGTTATAAAAAAGAACAAATTATTAAATCTTTAGATAAAATTAATCAAAATCTTTCACAAGAAGAAGCTTTAAAACAAGCATTAAAAATAATTAATTATGAGTAATATTAATATTTTTCGTCCTTTTAATTTTGAAGAGTTTATTGGTAATGAAAAAATAATTTCTCAATTAAAAGTTTTTATATTTAGTGCAAAAAAACAAAAGAAATCTTTAGATCATCTTTTATTATATGGTCCTCCAGGCATTGGGAAAACAAGTTTAGCTCGTGTAGTTGCTAATGAAATGAATTCGAAAATTATTTCAATTAATGGCAATAATTTAGAAAAAATTTCAGACCTAATAAATGTTTTATCATCGTTAAATAAATTTGATATTTTATTTATTGATGAAATTCATTGCTTAGAAAAAAATATCGTTGAAACTTTATATTCAGTAATGGAAGATTTTAAAATATCAATTAATTATCAAGATAATGAGAATAGTAAAATTATTGAAGTAGAAGTTGAGCCATTTACTTTAATAGGAGCAACCACAAATGTAAGTCAAATAAGTAAACCGTTATTTGATAGATTTGGTATTAAATATAAAATGAATTCTTATACTGAAATTGAAATCGCTAAAATTATTGAAATTAATGCCAAAAAATTAAATTTAGCATTGAATTTTGAAGCATCTGTTGAAATTGCAAAAAGAAGCAAAATGATTCCAAGAATTAGTCTAAATTATTTAAAAAGAATTAATGATTTTGCAATCTTTGATAACATAAAAATAGTCGATAAGAACTATATAAAACGTGTTTTCAATTTATTAGAAATCGATGAAAATGGTTTAACAAAAGAAGATTATAAAATAATTAAAATAATGTATGAAAATTATCATAATAAACCTGTTTCCTTAAAATCGATTGCAATATTTTTAAATGAGAGTGTTGCAAATATTGAATATTTATATGAACCATACTTAATTCACTTAAATATTATTGAAAGAACTAAGCAAGGAAGAAGATTAACAACTAAGGGTTTAAATCTATATGAAAATTTGTTTTTAAATAGCAGTTTCAATCAATATAAATAATTGTTTTTATATCTATTTTGTAGTAATATAATTAAGATTGTTTATAACAGTTTATAAATTACATTTATAAAGGATTGAAATTATGAAAAGATTTATTGGCTATTTACTCCTAAGCGTCAGCATATTAATATCAGTGTTTGTTGGGTTTGTACCAACATTCTCAAATGTAAATGCTGGTGCAGATTATGCACAAGGAAAAGAATTTATTTATCAAGTTTCCTTAAAAGATGAAACATTAAATTATATTAATGGTACTTCATCATTTGCAGATGAATCAGCTTTAGAAGATGATATTGATGACATTGTTGAAGAATTTAAATCAAGATTAGAAAAAGCAAATGTTTCTGATGCAATAGTTGAAAAAATTGATAATCAAAATGATAATTCACAATCAGAAAAATATTATAGTATTCGTGTAGCTTATAAAGCTCAGTATGAACAACTTTATACTGCTATTAACGACTACTTAACATTTGACTGGAATTTGAGTGTTGCCATTACTGAAGATCCATTCAATTTTTCTCAATATGATGATAGTTTAAATGAAAATAGCCAAGCATTATTTAAAAGAGGAGAAGTTTACGTTGATACTAGCGATGCTTTACCTGTAATTGGTGTTCCTCTTGCTGATCCTCAAAAATTTAATGACGATATTTTACAAACAGTCTTAGATGCAAATAATACTGATGGTACAACAGCAATTTCAGGTGGTATTAGCCATGTATATGCAGATTCGACTGATGAATCTGGTGAAGAAGATGCTCTTACAACTAGTAACTATATTTATATTGTCAATAACTGGACCGATAAATATGACATCACAAAAGCAGTTGAGGACACAAATTATTACACAGCTGCAACTGAAAATGTTTTATTTAGACTTAATACAACTGATTTATCATCAATGTTTTTAGATTATGATGCTTCAGACTCAACAAAAGTTAATGAAGTATTAAAACTTGATTACACACAATATTGTCCAGATTTATCTAATGTAACTGATCAAGCTGTTTTACAAAGAATTATTTATACTTTAGCTCAAATTGAAGTAAATAAACTTAACGCTTCATCGTATAAATTTGAAATTACATTATTAAATGAAAGTTATCCTGTTTTAGGTGATACTGATGGTGCTGGTAATAATATTCCTGCTTTTATTGAACAATTAAAATCACAAGGCAAACTTTTATTCTCAACACTTGTGATTGCAACTATTTCAGCATTTATTTTATTAGCTTTATTCTTATCATTACACTATGGAATAGCTAGTGTTGGAGGAATTGCTTCAATTAGCAGCGTTGTATTATTAAGTGCGGCTCTATTATCTTTATTTGGAGTTGAATTTAATATCGGTACAATTGTTGCTTTAATTGCTGTTGGAATTATTTCAACATGCTCAGCTGCAATTTATTTTAAAAAGGTTAGAGAACTTTGTTATAGTGGCAAAGCTTTGAAAAAAGCTTGTTCAGAAGCTGGTAAAAAGACTTTAATGTACCACCTTGACATTTCAGTAATTACATTAATTTTAGGTATTGTTGCTTATTTAAATTCAAATGTAATTATTATGTCAATGGGTGCTGTATTAATTTTAGGTGGTATTTTTAACTTCCTATTTAGTACAGTTATTTTAAGAGTTTTATATTGGTTATTAGCTAATTCATCATTTATTAATTCACATTTAAAATTATTAATGATTAAAAAAGAATTAATTCCTGATTTATCTAAAGATGAAAAACCTACATATTTTGATTCATTTAAAAATGAAACTGTCACCAAAAGAAGTAAAGTCATTTCTTTAATTGTATTTTGTGTATTATTAGTTGGTAGCATTGTTGCAATTCCTGTGACTAATTCAGTAACTGGAAATATTTATGGTGCACCAAATGAAACTGTGCAAAATTCTCAAGTTTATATTACCTATAAAGTTTTATCTAATGATGAAAGCTTAAAAGGTATCGGAACAACAACCGAAATTAAAGAAAAAGTACTTGATCATATTTATACCTTTAATAGCGAAGCTGAAAATCCACAAGGTAGTTTATTAAAATACTCTGTAGTCAATGCTATGTATAATTCAGCAATTATTGATGAAGAAGGAAATACTGAATTATCATTTACATATATCATTAAGTTAAACGGAATTATTAATAACGAAGATCAATATATGTTTAATGGTGATGTGAATACAGCAGGTTCTTTAAATGAAGTTATTCAAAATACTATTTTCGAAGATATTTCTTCAGAATTTAATTTAAATGGTGTAAATGATATAAATGTTTATTTATTATCAACAACTGACTTTACTGAAGATAATTTAAATCTTGAATTATTATACTTTGTCTTAATTTCAGTAGCTATTTCAACTGTTTATGTTGCTTTAAGATTTGGATTAGGAAAGAGTGTTATTTCATTATTATTTGTTGGAGTTTCTTCAACAATTACCATTGGAATTTATTCTGCTTTACTTGTTGGTGTTGCAAGTACAAATACATTAAGTTTGGTACTAATTATTTTACTATCATATGCAATGTTACTATATTACTATGCAACTCAAAGAGATATTTTAAAAGAAAACCGTAATATTCGCTTTGATGAAAATTATCTAGCAAAAAGACAAGAATTGCTTTCAATGAATCATGCTTTAACTTTCCAAACATTAATTATTTGTTTAGGATTATCTTCTTTAATTGTTATTACATTTGTTTTATCTTCAACATTCTCAAATGTAGTCTTAATTTCTGCTTTAATTGGATTCTGCATTACAGTTTTATTAATTAAAACATTTATTCTTGATTTTGAAGATGTCAATGCATTAATTTGGAATAAGACTAAAAAGGCATTTAACTTTGAGAAATTTAATAAGAAAAAGAAGAAAAATCCAAAGGATAACTCAAATAAAGGTGATGGCCCACAAGAAGCAACATTTATTGGAATTAATGATTAATTAAAAAGGCTGCACAAGCCTTTTTTAGATTTATGAAAACATTTTTAGAAAGATTACTTAATTATTACAATTTAAATTTTGAGGAGTATCAAAAATTAATAAAAGATGTAACTTTTGAAGATATTCCTTCTTTTGAAGTGTTTAAAAACATAAATGAAACAGTTTCCTATTTGTATGATTGTGTTAAAGCAAATAGAAAAATATTAATTTATGGTGATTATGATTGTGATGGAATTATGTCTACATCAATTATCTATAATATGTTTCAATCTATTAATTACAAAGTTGGTTTTTATATTCCTTCAAGAGAAAAAGATGGTTATGGATTAAATATCTCTAAAATTGATTTTTTTAAAAATTTAGGTTATGAAGTAATAATTTGTGTAGATAATGGGATAACTTTAGTAGATGAAGTTAATTATTTACATGAAAAAAATATGGAATGCGTGATTTTAGATCATCATTTACTTCAAGACGAATTGCCAAATACAAAATATATTATTCATCCACAATTAAGTTCTTTACCAATTAATACAAGTGCTGGAGCCGTATCTTTTATTTTCTCAACAGCATTTTTAAATAAAATTGATCCATATCTTTTAACGCTTGGTTCAATTTCAATTATAAGTGATTTAATGTCATTAAAAGATTATAATCGAACGATTGTTAGATTAGGCTTAAACTTAATAAATGAATATAAATTCCCAAGTATAATGTCTTTAATTGGCGAAACTGAAGATGAAATAACTGAAAATGATATCGCAATTAATATTGCTCCAAAAATTAATGCAGTTTGCAGAGTAATGGATGATGATTCAATTTTTAATGTGGTAAGATTATTTACTTCGCTTGATGAGATTAAAATTTCTAAATATGGTAAATGGATTAATTTAGTAAATGAAAAAAGAAAAGAAATTTTAAATGATGCTTTATTAAATAATTCAAATATTGATTTAGAAAATAATGCAATTGTAGAAATTATTGATATGAAAGAAGGACTCGCTAGTTTAATTGCGAATAAATATTTAAGTAAGTATAATAAGCCAACTTTCATTTTAGTTAAAAATCATGATGTATATAAAGGAAGTGTACGTTCAAAAGAAAATTTTAATGTCGTTAATTGTTTTTCGTATCTTGGTGATTTACTTTTAACTAGTGGTGGACATAGTTGTGCTGGCGGTTTTTCTTTAAAAGTTGAAGATTTTGAAAAATTTAAAAATAAAGTTAATGAATATGCTAGTAATTGTCCATCTTCAAATAACGAAAATAAACAATTCGTCGAAATTAATCTTTCTGAAATAAATTTTGAAAATTATCAAATAATTAATACTTTTAGGCCATTTGGACATGATTTTGCAAAACCTATTTTTAAAATATCCAATTTTAAAACATCATCTTTAGTTCTTAGCAAAGATAAAAAACATATTATAACGAAATTATCGATGAATTCTTCACTAATATATTTTAATTTTGATAATGACCTATTTAATTATGATTTTGTTAATTTTTATGGCACTTTTGAACTAAATAAATTTAAAAATTTAATAAGTGTTCAATTTAAGGTAATTGATTATGACAAAAATAATTAATGTAGTAAAATAATTTTATGGAAAACTTAACAAAAACAGAGGGTAATGAAGTAATTTTACAAAATGGTGGTTATAAAATGCACACTTTTGAAGAAGTAAAGGAAGTATATCTTTCTTATATTTCTGATGAAAAAAGTAAAAAATTAATCGAAGACGCCTATGCTTTTGTTTGCAAAAAACATGCTGGTATATATAGAAAAAGTGGTGAGCCTTATGTTCATCATTTAATTGAAGTAGCTTATATTATTGCTACTTTACAAGGTGGTCCAGTAACAATTGCTAGTGGTTTATTACATGATGTTGTAGAAGATACCGACACTACAATTGATGATATTAATAAATTATTTGGACCAGAATGTGCAAAAATAGTCGATGCACTAACTAAAATTCAACGTTTAAAATTATCACATCGAACACAAGTTGAATTTGAAGCTGAAGATCGTCGTAAAATTTTTCTTGGAATGGCTAAAGACATTCGAGTAATTATTATAAAACTTGCTGATCGCTTGCATAATATGCGTACAATTCAAGCATTAAAACCTGAAAGACAACAAGCTTTAGCAAAAGAAACGCTCGATGTATTCGCTCCAATTGCTCATCGTTTAGGAATTTATCGTATTGAAAGTGAACTTGAAGATCTTTCATTAAAAATTTTAGAACCTGATAAATATAACGAAATTTTTCAACTCCTTAATAACAAAATCAAAAATCGTAGTAAAGCTTTAGATAGTTTAAAGAAAAAAATTGCTGATATTATTTTAAAAGCTAATATTCAATTTGAAATTGAAAGTAGAGTTAAATCAATATATTCAATTTATAAAAAAATGTATTTAAAAGGACATTCTTTTGATGATATTTATGATGTTTTAGCTTTAAGAATAATTACTGAAACCGAAATTAATTGTTATGAGATTCTTGGTTTAATTCACGCACAATTTAAACCAATTCCTGGTAGATTTAAGGATTATATCGCTGTTCCAAAGCCAAATATGTATCAATCACTCCATACTTCAATTGTTGCAGGTGATGGTAATATCTTTGAAGTGCAAATAAGAACTAAAGAAATGGACGAAATCGCAGAAACTGGTGTTGCAGCACATTGGCGTTATAAAGAAGGATCAAAATATAATGCAAAAAAAGAACAAGAAGAAATCGAAGAAAAATTGCATTGGTTTAGAGATTTTGTTTCAATGAGCGATGAAAGTACTAATGAATCTGCTCAAGAATATATGGAAACTTTATCAAAAGATATTTTTGAAGCAAATGTTTATGTTTTTACACCTAAAGGCAAAGTAATTGATTTGCCAAGAGGAGCTACACCTTTAGATTTTGCTTATAGAGTTCATACAAAAGTTGGAGATCAAGCTGTAGGAGCAGTGGTTAATAATGTTTTAGTACCTTTAAATACTGTATTAAAAACTGGCGATGTTGTTGATATTAAAGTTTCAAAAACTTCTCCAGGACCTAATGAAGGTTGGCTAAATATAGTTAAAACTAATACTGCAAAGTCAAATATTAAAAAGTTTTTAGTTAAGAAAAATAATGAGTTGTTAAAAGAAGAAAAAATTGCTAAAGGAAAACAAATTTGTATTGATTTCTTTGCTGAAAGAGATATTGATGAAAAACAAATGATTAACTTATTATCAACTGATAATGTACTGAAAAACTACCATTTTGCTAATATTGATGAATTGTTTATCGGTGTAAGCAATCATAATCCTAACCCAGCTCTTATCTCTGATTTTTTAAAAATCAAGCGTAAGGAAAACACTTCAATTAACCTTTCTAAGAAGCATGATACTGACAACGACAACTGTCCAGTTTATGTTAATGGTGCAACAGCTGGGCTTAAAATTACTTTAGGCAATTGTTGTACACCAATTCCTGGTGATCACATTATCGGATATGTCACAAAAGGAAAAGGAATTACAGTACATAGAATAGAATGTCCTAATGTCAAAAATACCAGCCGTACAATCGATGTTTTTTGGAAAACTTTGACTGAAAAATCAAATTATCCAGTCGACATAGTATGTGAATGTAATGACCGTAATAACTTATTAGTCGATATTATGAATGCTTTAAGTGCTAATCGTATTAAAATAACAGAAGTATCAGCAAAATTACATCCAGAAACTTTAACTTCATCTATTTATTGTCAAATATATGTTAGTGATTTAAATGAATTAAATCATACCTTTCAAATATTAAAAAATGTTAAAGATATTTACGATGTTAAGCGCATAATTCATTAAAAACTCTTTTCTAATACTCTTTATTTTATCGTTACAATTATATATAATTATATAATTGAGGATATTGATATGTTTAATGTTGTAAAAGGAACTCATGATGTAATATTAGAAGAGGCAACAAAATACTCTTACGTTGAAGAAGTATTAACAAAAATTGCCACTTTATATAATTATAAAGAGTTTAGAACCCCAATTATTGAAAGTAACGAATTATTTAATCGTTCAGTTGGTGAAAGTAGCGATATAGTTCGTAAAGAAATGTATACTTTTTTAGATAAAGGTAATAGATTAATAACTTTAAGACCTGAAATGACTGCTTCAACAATAAGAAGTATGGTTAATGCTAAGCTTTTTGCTAATAATGATTATCCTATAAAAGCTTACTATTTAGGACCTAATTTTCGTTATGAAAGACCTCAACAAGGTAGATACCGTCAATTTAATCAATTTGGTATTGAATGTTGTGGAGTAAATAATTTTTATCGTGATGTCGAAGTCATTGCTTTAGGATATAATGCCTTAAAAATGCTTGGATTTACTAATTTAAAATTAAAAATTAATTCTTTAGGCGATCAAGAAACTAGAAATGACTATAAAAAAGCATTAACAAGTTATTTCGGTGAAAAAATCGAACAAATGTGTGAAGATTGCAAGGAAAGATATACAAAAAACATTTTAAGAATTCTTGATTGTAAAGTTGAGAGTGACCAAGAAATTATCAAAGATGCACCTACCCTTGATAAATTTTATTCAAAAAATGCCAAAGAACATTTCGATAATGTTTTAAAAGCACTTGATGAAATTGGAATTGAATATGAAATTGACCATTCTTTAGTTAGAGGTTTAGATTATTATACTGGAGTAGTTTTTGAATACCATTATACTTCTAAATTAGGTAAAAACTATGGTGCCATCGGTGGTGGCGGACATTATGCAAACTTAATTAAAGAAATTGGTGGACCAGATTTAGAAGGAGTTGGTTTAGCATTAGGAATCGAAAGATTAGTTAATGTAATGAATGATGATAATTTATTTGATTCTTTAGAAGAAGGATTAGATATTTATATTATGCCTCTTGGTGAAAAAGCTATTAATGAAAGTAATAAAATTGCCAATTTTTTAAGATTAAATGGCTATAGTTGTGATATTTGCTTAGAAAGTAAAAATTTTGGACAAATGTTTAAAAAAGCTCAAAGAAGGAATGCCAAATATGCTTTAATTATTGGTGATAATGAATTAGAAAGTAAAAATATTGTCGTTAAAGACTTAGCTTTAGAAAAACAAGAAACTGTCGCTAATGACGATTTATTAGAATATTTAGATGAAAAATTTGATGTTGAAGAACATCATCACGATTAAAGGGTAAATTATGGAAGAATTTAAGAGAACTCACCACTGTGGTGAACTAAGAAAAACTAATCTTGGCGAAGAAGTTAGCATTATTGGCTGGGTAAGTAAAAGAAGAAATTTAGGAAGTATTTTATTTATCGATTTAAGAGACCGTTATGGTATTGTTCAAGTTTTAGTTAAAACTGATGAAATTGAAGTTCCTGAAATTAGAAATGAATACATTTTACAAATTGAAGGAAAAGTAAGTTTAAAAGAAGTTGCCAATCCTAATTTAGCAACTGGAGAAATAGAGGTTATTGCTTCAAAAATTAATGTTATTAATAAAAGCGAAAATCCTCCAATTTTAATTCAAGAAGAAACCGATGCACTCGAAGATATACGTTTAAAATATCGTTATTTAGATTTACGTCGTCTTTGTATGCAAAAAAGATTTTTGATTCGCGCAAAAATTGTTAAAGCAGTTCATGAATATTTAGATGCACATGATTTTATTGAGGTTGAAACACCAATTTTAACTTTATCAACTCCAGAAGGTGCTCGTGATTATTTAGTTCCAAGTAGAGTTCATAAAGGTTCTTTTTATGCCTTACCTCAATCACCACAATTATTTAAGCAATTATTAATGGTTAGTGGTTTTGAAAGATATTATCAAATTGCTAAATGTTTTAGAGATGAGGATTTAAGAGCAGATCGTCAACCAGATTTTACACAAATTGATATTGAAACAAGTTTTCTTTCAGAAGATCAAATCTTAACTTTAACTGAAGGATTAATTCAAAAAATATATAAAGATGTTATAAATTATGATGTTAAATTGCCATTACGTCGTATAAATTATGATGAAGCTGTCGATAAATATGGTAGTGATAAACCAGATACTCGTTTTGATATGCATTTAATATCTATTAAAGAAATATTAGCATATAATAGCGCTGATTTTTTTACTTCAAATAAATATATTAAAGCTATTAAAGTCGAAAATGTCGCTGATGTAACTTCAAGAAAAGTTCAAGATGAATATAATTTAACTGCTAATAAATTTAATATGAAATCTTTTATTTACTTAAAAATGATTTCAAATAAATTAGAAGGTTCAATTATTAAATTCTTAAGCGAAGAAGAACAAGAAAAAATTATTAATTTATTAGATTTAAAAAATAATGATTTAGTTGTAATTGGATTAAGTAATATTAAGAAGAACTTAGATTTTGGTTTAGGAGCTTTAAGAAGTTTACTTGCTAAAAAACTTAATCTAATTGCTCCTAATACTTATGATATTTTATGGGTTGTAAATTTCCCATTATTTGAAAAGAGTGAAGAAACAGGGGAAATTACTCCATGTCATCACCCATTTACAAGACCTAAAGATGAAGATTTAGATAAATTAGAAACTGAACCATATAAAGTTTATAGTTATAGTTATGATATTGTAATGAATGGCTATGAAGCTGGTGGTGGAAGTTTAAGAATTTACGATCAAGATGTTCAAAAACGTATTTTTAAAGTTTTAGGGTTTACAAATGAAGATATTTCAAGAAAATTTGGATTCTTCGTTGAAGCTCTAAAGTATGGAACACCTCCTCATGGTGGACTTGCATTCGGTCTTGATCGATTAACAATGATTTTAAGTGGAACTGATAATATTAGAGATGTTATTGCTTTCCCTAAAAATTTGAGTGCAGTTTGTCCAATGTCAAATGCACCTCGTCCAGTAGATGACAAACAATTAGAAGATTTAGGAATTAAAGTAGTTGAAAAGGAGTAAAATATGGCAAAAAAACTAAAGAAAATTCGTAATGTCGATGAATTATGTGTAGCAAGTATTCGCGCAACATGTATTGACATTATTAACAAATCAAAAAGTGGACATCCTGGAGCTTGTCTTGGAATTGCCCCGATTATTTATGAATTATATAAAGATTTTGTTGTTGCAAATCCATTTCAACCAAATTGGATTAATCGTGACCGTGTTGTTTTAAGTGCAGGTCATGCAAGTGCTCTTTTATATACAATTTTACATTTATGTAGTTATGATATATCAATTGATGATTTACAAGAATTTAGACAATTTGGTAGTAAAACTCCTGGACATCCTGAAGTAAATGTTACTCCTGGAGTTGATGCTGGAAGTGGTCCACTTGGACAAGGTATTGCTCAAGCTGTTGGAATGGCTATGGCTGAGACAATGTTAAGTGCTCAATATGGTTCAAAATTATATAACCATTATACTTATTGTATTTGTGGTGATGGTTGTTTAGAGGAAGGTATTTCTCAAGAAGCAATTAGTTTTGCTGGTTTACAACGCCTTAATAAACTTATTTTAATCTATGATAGTAATGATGTTACTCTTGATGGAGCTTTAAAAAATTCAAGCGATGATGATGTTATTACAAGATTTTTATCCGCACATTGGAACGTAATTTATGTTAAAGATGGTAATAATCTTAAAAAGATTAAAAGAGCTATTAGTAATGCTCAACTTTCAATTGATAAACCAACCTTAGTTATGGTTAAAACTATTATTGGTTATGGAAGTAAAAATCAAGGAACTAATAAAGTTCATGGTTCACCACTTGGAGAAGAAGATGGCTTAAATGCTAAATTAAGTTATGGTTATACATATCCTCCGTTTGAAATTCCTCAAGAAGTTTATGATCATTTAAAAGATACTTTCTTAAAAAGAGGGGAACTTGCATATCAAAAATATCAAAATGTTATTAGTAAACTTCAAGAAAATGATCCATATTTATATACAAAAATTATGGAATTATCTACTAATAATGTAAGAGATTACTTAAATGAAAAACATTTAGCAATGGACGAATTAGATAGTGAATCAACAAGAAATACCTCTTTAAGAGTTTTAAATTATTATCATGAATTATTATCTAATTTTGTAGGTGGATCTGCTGATGTTGCTAGTAGTGTTATGACTAAATTAGCAAATGGAACAACTTATTCATATAAAAATAGAAAAGGTACTAACATTAACTGGGGAATTCGTGAATTCTTTATGTGTAGTGCTGCAAATGGTATTTTATTACATGGTGGATTAAGAACATATGTTGGTTCATTCCTTGTCTTTAGTGATTATAGTAAAGCAGCAATTAGAATGGCTGCCTTACAACAATTACCATCAATTTATTTATTTTCACATGATTCATTAGCAGTCGGTGAAGATGGTCCAACTCATCAACCAGTTGAACAACTTGCTGCTTTAAGGGCAATTCCTAATTTAAATGTTTTTAGACCATGTGATGCTAAAGAAACTTATGCCAGTTATCGTTTAGCCTTAGAAAGTAATAAGACTCCAAGTGCAATCATTTTAACTAGACAAAATCTTCCTTTGTTAAAAAATAGTTCGAACTATGATTTAGTTAAAAAAGGTGGTTATATTATTTCTAAAGAAAGAGGAAATTATCCTGAATTTACTATTATCGCTAGTGGAAGTGAAGTAAGTTTAGCTTTAGATGTTAAAAAATACTTATATTCTTTAGGATTAGATATTCGTGTTGTTAGTATGCCTTGTGTTGAACTTTTTGAAGCCCAAGATAATGCTTATCAAACTAGTGTTTTAGGAAAAGATTATGCTCACCGAATTTCTATTGAAATGGGTTCAACTTTAGGATGGCATAAATTTGCTAAATTTAGCATCGGTGTTGATAAATTTGGAGCAAGTGGGAAAGCTAATGATGTTATTAAAAACTTTGGTTTCACTAAAGAAAGTATCGCTAAAATTATTTTAGATCATATTAGATAAGCGAGGGAATTTATGCAAAGTTATATTTATTTAAATAAATTTAATAATATTGGTGATTTATGTTTATCTAAAAAAGTATTTGTTTCTTTAGGGCTTCATGCTTTAGATAGTATTAAAGAAGTTATTAAAAGAACAAATAAAAAAGGTATTAATCTTAATGATGAAGTTAATGTAACAATAAAAGATAATCGTGTTTATTATCGTTTTAACGTTGATATAAATGCTAATGTAAACGAAGAATACGTTAAAAATAGTATTGAAGATATTGTTACAACTGATTTATTAATAATGTGTGATATCGTTCCAATTGATATTGAAACAAAAATTAGAAAAATTAATAAATAAGATGGAAAATGTAAATATAGTTAGTCGTAATAAAGCTCATGATTTAGCTGTACAAACAATGTATGCTTTTTTAATGCTAGAAAAATGTAATCAATTAATTAGTTTTGAATCACTAATTGAGCTTGTTTTCAATCAAGAATATAAAGATGTTGATATTTATATTCGTGAATTACTTTTAATTTCTTTAAAAAATCAAAATGTTGCAATAACTAATATTGAAAAATATCTCGATAAATGGGCATTTAATCGTCTTAACTATTGTATGCAAGCAATTTTAATCTTGTCATATTGTGAATTTTTTTATATCAAAGATAGTGATAAAGCCGTAATAATTAATATCGCCGTGAAACTTGCTAAAAAATATGGTGATGAACGTGATTATCGATTTGTAAACGCTGTTTTAGATAAAGCATTAAATGGAAGAGATTAAATATTTTAGTGTTAGCGAAATTAATCAGTTTATTCATGATTTATTTTTAAATTTTGAATATTTTCAAAATATTTCTATTCGTGGAGAAATTACAAATTATAAAGGACCAAATAGATCTGGCCATCATTATTTTTCTTTAAAAGATGAAAAATCAATTATTTCAGGAGTAATTTTTAAATTTGATTATAGTTTAATTGATTTTGATTTTAAAAATGGTGATGATGTTATTGTTGAAGGCAATTTATCAACATATACAGCAAGTGGTACATATCAAATAATTGTTAAAAAATTATATTCTTTTGGTAAGGGCAATTTATTATTACAAAAAGAAAAATTAAAAGAAAAATTAAATAAATTAGGTTATTTTGATGATTCGCATAAAAAAGAATTACCTAGATTTCCTATTAATATAGGTATTATAACTGGAAAAAATAGTGCAGCTAGTCAAGATTTTAAAATAAATTTGTTAAGAAGAATGCCCATTTTGAACTTAGTTTTTTATGAATGCTTAGTTCAAGGCGAAAAAGCCCCTGAAGATATTGTTAAAAATTTAAAATTAGCTGATGAAAACCACCTTGATTTAATTATTTTAGGAAGAGGTGGTGGAGCTAGTGATGATTTAAATGCTTTTGATGACGAAAATGTTGTTAAAACAATTTATGAATTAAAAACCCCATTGATTGCGGCAATTGGTCATGAAATTAATCGAACATTTAGTGATTTTGCAGCTGATAAATATGCTTCAACTCCAACTGGAGCAGCAGAATTAGCAGTTATAGATTATCATGAACTTTTAAATAACTTAGATATGAATTATCAATATATTTTTGATCAAGTATCTAAAAAACTAGCTAATTTTGAAATGATTTTATCTAAATTAAAGGCAAATGAAGCTTTTAAAGATATTAATATTGTATTTAAAAATAAGATTAATGTCTTAGAAAAAATAAAAATTAATATTGTAAATGAAATAAATAATAAAATTATTAATTTTCAAAATAAAGTAAATTTAAGCAAAGAGATTTTATCTAAAACCAATCCAAAAAAGCTTTTAGAAAAAGGATATGCCTTAATTTTAAATGAAAATAATGAATATGTAAGTGATATTGATAAAGTTAATATTAATGAAAAAATATATATTGAAATGAAACGTGGGCAAATAAAAGCGAAAGTTGAGGATATTAAATATGGCAAGTAAAAATTTATCGATTGAAGAAAAAATTAAAAGAGTAGAAGAGATTGCTCAAAAAGTCTCTGATTCTAGTGTTACATTGGATGAAAGTCTAAAATTACTAAAAGAAGCAAACACATTAATTAGCGATATTGAAAAAAATATTGAAGAAGCAAAAGAAAAGCTAGAAAAATTAAAATAGTAGTTATTTAGTATATTTATAGTAATATATAAGTATTATGAAACGTATTATTCTTCACTGCGACTTGGATGCATTCTTCTGCCGAGCAGAGGAAATCAAAAATCCTTCATTAGAAAATGAAGCTTTTATTGTCGGTGGTGATGGACGTAGAGGTATTGTTTCAACTTGTTCATATAAAGCTAGAGAATACGGCATTCATAGTGGAATGCCAACCTTTCAAGCAAAAATGCTTTGCCCAAATATTAAGATAATTAATTCAGATTTCCCTTTTTATCAGCTATTATCGCGTGAATTTTTTCATTATTTAAAAAAATATTCATCAAAAATAGAACCGATGTCGATTGATGAATGTTTTGTGGATTTAACGGATTATTTTTATAAAAATAAGAAAGATATAAAGTCAATTTTGATTGAAATTCAACAAGGAGTTTTTAAAGATTTAAATTTAAAATGCTCAATTGGAGTAGGAACAACTAAATTTATTGCTAAAATGGCAAGCGATATTCATAAACCCTTAGGAATTACGATTATAAGAAATAAAGATATTGAAAAAATCTTATTTCCTTTACCAGTTAAAAATTTCTTTGGAGTTGGAAGAAAAACAGTTCCACGATTAAATCAAATTGGTATTTACACAATTGGTGATTTATATTATAAAGCTAAAAATAACGACCCAGAGCTCATAAATACACTAGGAAAGTTTAGTGAATCAATTTGCGATTTATTAGAAGGAAATAGTGATGATCAAATAGATTTAAGTGATAACGATCCTAAATCGATTGGAATGAGTCGTACTTTAGATTATGATACAAATGAAGAAAATATTATTATTGATATTTTAACTAAAGAAGTTAAATCGGTTTGTGAATCTTTAAAAAGAGAAGAAAAACTTGCTAAAACTATCACAATAAATTATAAAGATGCTGCTTCAGAAACTCATTTTAAACAAACTTCATTTAGTAAAACTTTTTCTAGTTATACAGATAATTACGAATATATCTTAAAAGAAACTTTACACCTATTTAAAGAACATTTTAATTTCGAAATTATACGTTTAATTGGTTTTTCATTAAAAAATTTTAAAAATAAAAATGAAGTTAATACCCAATTAAACTTATTCAATTATCAAATTCAAGAAAAAGAAAACAAAACTTTTGTTATAATAAATGAGTTAAATCGTGAAATGAATAAAGAAGCTTTTAAAAAGCTAAGTGATTTAAAGAAATAATATGGATATAAATGATGCTATCGAACTTTTTTTAGAATATAAAGCGGTTGAAGAAGGCCTTAATATTAAATCAACTATTCCAGATTATAAGGATGATTTTAAAGTGTTTTTAAAATATTTTCCTAATATTAAAACTGTTGATGATTTAAATGATGAATTAATTGATAATTTTATTTATGAACAATCTTTAAATGATTTAAAAAGTTCGACTATTTCAAGAAGAATTTCTACAATTAAGAATTTCTTTCTTTTTTTAGAAAATGAAAAGATTGCTACAAATTTAGTTAAAGAAGTTATATTACCAAAAAAAGAAAAGCATATTCCAACCTTTTTAAGTATAGATGAAATAAAAAACTTATTAAGTGTTTTTGATGAAACAAAACCAACTGAATATCGTGATAAAACTATGGTTTTAGTAATGTATAGTGCTGGTTTACGTGTTAGTGAATTAATAAATTTAGAAAAAAGATCAATTAATTTTGAAGAGAAATTAATTACTTTAAAAGGAAAAGGAAATAAAGAACGTTTTGTTCCACTTAATTATATAGCTCTTGAATATTTAAATAATTATTTAAGTCAAAATAAAAATAATAAAGTTTTTTCAAAAAGTAAGTATCTATTTATAAATAAAAAAGATGGAAAACCTTTAACAAGACAATATTTTTTTGTTGAACTTAATAAATATGCAAAAAGAGCAGGAATTGATAAAAAAATTTCTCCTCATACATTAAGACATAGCTTCGCTACACATTTACTTGAAAACGGAGCAGACTTAAGAGTTGTACAAGAATTATTAGGTCATTCAAAAATCGAAACAACACAAATTTATACGCATTTATCGACAAAAAAAATATTAGATGCTTTAGATTTGTATTCAAAAAGAAAGTAAATTATAATGTTGTATTGGAGATAAAATTATGAAATTTAAAAGAATTATATTAATAGTTATGGATAGCTTAGGAATTGGAAAAGCCCTTGATGCTAATAAGTTTGGTGATGAAGGTAGCAATACTTTTAAACATATTAGTAAACATTTTCCAAATGGTTTAAATATTCCAACTCTTAACTCATTAGGGATTGCAGATTTAGATGAAATTAAGGGAACAACTAAAGTTAATCATAAAAATAGTTATTCTTTAGTTTTAAAAGAAGCAAGTAATGGTAAAGATACAATGACTGGACACTGGGAAATGATGGGTATTTTAACAACTAAACCATTCCAAACTTTTACCGATACTGGTTTTCCTAAAGAATTAATTGATGAATTAGAAAAAGAAACTGGTCATAAATTAATTGGAAATTATGCAGCAAGTGGCACTGAGATCTTAAAACAACTTGGTGAACAATGCATGAAAGAAAATGCTTTAATTATTTATACAAGTAGTGATAGTGTCCTTCAACTTTGTGGACATGAAGAAACAATGGGTTTAAATGAATTATATAGATGTTGTGAAATTGCAAGAAAATTAACTTTAAAACCTGAATGGTTTGTAGGTAGAGTTATTGCTCGTCCATTTATAGGAACTAATAAAGATAATTTTAAACGTACATCAAATCGTCATGATTATACGATTTCACCTAGTGGAATTACTGCAATGGATATATTAAAAGAAGCTAATTATGATGTAAAATGTGTTGGTAAAATCAATGATATTTTTAATGGTTGTGGAGTAACTTCAACCGTTCATACTACCTCAAATTCTGATGGAATGGAAAAAACTATTGAAATTATTAATGATAAAAACTTTAAAGAAGGTTTTTGCTTTGTAAATTTAGTTGAATTTGATAGTGAATTTGGACATCGAAGAAATCCAGTTGGTTATGGTAATGCAATTGAAACTTTTGATAAAGAATTAAAAGTTTTAATTAATAATATGAAAGATGATGATTTATTAATGATTACAGCTGATCATGGTAATGATCCAACTTGGAAAGGAACTGATCATACCCGTGAAAATGTCCCTTTATTAATATATTCTAAATCAATTAATGATGGTAAAAATTTACCTGAAAGAAATTCATTTGCTGACATTGGTGCCTCGATTTTATTTAATTTTAATTTAAATAAAGATCAATCAATGATCGGCGAAAATATTAAGGAGTTATTTAAATAATATGAAAAATCGTTTTTTAGCAATTTTTGCATGCAGTTTTTTACTTGTAGGTTGTTCATCAACTTCAGAACCTGAAAATTTTTTATTAATGCCAAGTGGAGCTCCAACTTTAGCTTTATATGAAGAAGTAGCTCTTAATAATGAAGTAATCGTTACAACTAACACAAACGAAGTTAAAGATAATTTTGTTGCAAATAATTATAAATATTTAATTTTTGATAGCATTAATGGTATAACTTTCCAAAATCAAAATAAATCTAATTATGAGTTTGTTAGTTTACTTACGGGAGGTAATTTCCATTTAATTGGAATAAATAAAACTCTTGATGATGTACCAACAAATGATGATTATATCGTAGGTTTTGGTAACAAAAATTTAATTCCTAATAAAGTTTATACTAAATTATATCAAGATGCTCCAATGGATAATTTATTTGCTTCTGTAACTGATTTAAGTAGTTATTTAAAAAGTATTGACGCTGAAGGAAAAGTAAATAATCAACAAATTGATTGGATTTTTATTGCTCAACCAGCTTTATTTTCTTTAAGAAGTAGTAATTCTGATTTTGATAATTTAGTTAAAAATGGAGTAGACATTAACATTAAGGATAAATTTAAAGAATTATATAATGTTGATTACATCCCACAAGCAGGTTTATTTGTAAATAAAACATATAAAGAAAATCATCAAGATGAAGTTGCGGCTTTTAAAAATAAAGTTAATCAAATGCTTGCAGATGCCTTAAATAATCCAACAAAAGTTAAAGAAACTATGCATTCTTATAGCGAAGATCTTAAAACACAAGCTGCTAGATATGGGTTTAATGAAAATATTATGTTTAATTTACAAAATAATGGTGCAAATCAATTTGGAATTGTTGATCCTGCAGTAAATTTTACAATCGATGATATAAATTCTTTCTTAAATATATTAAAATAATTAAATGAAGAAATTAAACTCCACCCTTAGAAATAACTTAATCGAAATTGTCTTTATGGGAATTGGAGTTTTTTTAATGCTTTTAATATTAGAATTTCTCCATTTATTTAGTGGAAATACAATTATTTTTCCTTCGTTAAATGAAATATTTCAAGCTTTTGGAAGATTTTTAAGTCAAAAAAGTACTTATACAGGAATTGGATATACTTTATTAAGAACTTTATTATCTTTATTAATATCTTTTGTTTTTGCTTTTATTTTTGGCATTTTAGGAGGATTATTTAAAAAAGTTGATTTAATATTAAGACCAATTATTGCTACATTTAAATGCATTCCAGTTCCATGCTTTGTTTTTATTATCTTTGTATATTTACCTCTTAATAAGTTAGTTGGAGCGATAATTATTGTATTTATGGTTATTTTTCCAATTATGTATGAAGGAATTAAATCTGGAATAAATAATTTAGACGAAAATATTATTAGATCACTAAGAATTGAAGGATTATATAATTTTAATTCGATTTTTAAAGTTATGATTCCATTAGCTTTTCCTTATATTATTGTTTCTTTTTTAACTTCATTTGGATTAGCTTTAAAAGTCGAAATTACTGCAGAAGTACTTATGAACTCTTTAACATTAGAAGGTTTAGGAAGAATTTTATATTTATCATATACAAATAACGAATTTGTAAATATATACGCTCTAATCATTATTATTTTAATTATTTTTATCATTTTAGACTCTTTAATTTATTTAATAAAAAGAAATTTTTTAAAAAAATAATCAAAATTACCCCCCAACAATTCATTTTGGAAGCGACTTGTATACATAAGGGGTGTTTTAACCTCTTGCTTTCCATAGATGGCTGTAACTAAATGGTCCCTTATACGTTTAATTACAGCCGAAATGAGGTGAAAAATGAAAAAGGAAGTAATTTATAAAGTATTTTTTGATAACAATCGTTTGATAAGTCAATTAGAATGGGCAAATTTTTCTTTAATAGGGAAAAATAAAAATATTTTATTACTATTTAAGAATCAAATAATTAGATTTAAAGATTATAATAATAATCATTTTTTAGGTATTGTTTTAGAAGATTCATCTCAAAAAGATAATACTACAATAATTTGTCCAATAGTTTCAGAATCTAGAAATATTGATACAATTGGAATTAATGTAGGGAAAATTAATTTGTTTAATAATAATGAAAAATATGTTGCTTTAATTCATAAAATACATCGTTTAAGTAAAAATCTAATTATAAACGATGAATTAATAAATGAAGGAAGAATTTACGTAGATGAACTTTATACAAGGAAAATAGTAGCTTATTATAAAGAATTTTTATCTCAATTAATGAGTAAAAATGCTAAATTCGAAAAAGTTTGTATTTGTTAATAGTTAATAATTAGTAATTATTTAGTATATTTTTATGTATAAATAGTGTGGAAAAGTCATTATTATAATCTACAACATTTAGTTAGTAATTAAATAGTAAAATAAAAAAGTATCGATTATATCTATATTATTTGACTTTATTTAACATAATAGATATTATACGAAGTAGTATATTAATTAAAAAATAAGGTTAACTTATTACTAACCTTATTTAAAATAGTAATTTTGCTTTGCTACTTCGCGTTTAAAATTTTTCTAAAGATAATAATCAAAACATTTTTTGCTTAAGGATAAATCAATTGAGTCTTTACATTTTTCTTTTAAATAATTGTAATTTTCTTTTACAACTAATTTAAAACCATCTTCATAATTTTCCATAAGCTTATCAATCATAAATTTACTATCATAGCCTCTTAACGGATCAATTTTATCACAAGCATAAATTACTTTAGCTAAGGGAGATAAATTTGAATTTCCAGTGCAATGAAACATAATTGCGTTTAAAATCAAATCATTTGTAATGCCAAATTCTTTAATAGCAATTGCTACTCCAACAAATTGATGATAAGCAAATTCAGGTATATCAGAATATTTTCTAAAGTACTTCTCCATTATCTCTTTTTTAGTTACTGTATCAACATTTTTACCTATGTCATGTATTAAACCAGTTAAAAAATAGGTTCCAGGCATTTCTAAATTGTTACTTACTGCTACTTGATATGCTAAATTTGCTACACTAATCGAGTGTTTTAGTCTACTTCCACTTAAATATTTATTTATTTTATTCATGAAATATAAATTATTATCGATTATATAATTAATAACTGAAATTGAAGTATCTAAACTATTTAAATCACGTATTTTAGTCGAAGATGTATCAACTAAAACACCATCAATTAAGCGCATTTTGTATTTATTTACGTTATTTTGATTAATTACATATCCAGGACGAGGATAGTAAATAATTTGCACGGCTTCTGCTATTTCTTTAGCTTTACGCCACTTATTAAATTTATTTACTTGATCAGCACCAATTAATAAGTAAAATTCAGCGTTTTTATGCTTTTGTTGTAAATATTCGATTGTTTCGATTGTATAATCAACATCTTTCCAAGAATTAACCTCACATTCTTCTATTTCATAATCTAAATGATAATCATTTAATATTAATTTAATCATATTTAAACGATCAGAAATTGTTTCTGTTGGAGATTTCCATCTAGGATTTTTACTAGGAACTAAAATAAGCTTATCAGCATTAATTAAATCTTTTGAATATTTACATAATGTAATATGTGAATTATGTATTGGGTCAAAAGATCCACCAAAAATAATGATTTTCTGCTTATTTTCCATAAAAATTAAAGAACAATATGATTTTTTATTTTTTTATTTTCTTTATATAAGATAATTGTTTTACCTATTTTTTGAATAATTGTTGCATTTAAACTACTACTCAAATCAATAATCATTTCTTCAAAATTAAAATTATCAAGAGAACTTTTTAAAAAAGCCACTTTCACTAATTCATATTTATCAAAAGCATTTCTAAGCATTTTTAAAACATTAGCATCAATTCCATCTTTTCCAATATTAAATTTAACTAATTGGGTGCTATGAGCAATTCTTTTTAATTCTGCTTTTTGCTTATTATTTATCATTGATTACTTTACTACGTGAAGTATAAACGTAGACTCCTTTTGGAACAAATATTCTAAATGTTTGATCGTTTCCTTTAAAAGAAAACCACCCTAAACCAGCAATACCAATATCACGATTTCCTTCTTCAGTAATATGGAAATCATATGCATCAAATTCATTTGTATTTATAAAATTATTGCTACATGGCTTATTATTATGTTTCGATAAAATATATTTTAAATGTTTTTCAGAATTCCATCTTCTAGTTCTAACATTTACTGAACTACTTACATAAAAATGAGCTGGTGTATTTTTTCCATTAATTAATTCGATAATTGCTAAACCACCAAGAGCAACTGAATATCTCTTTAGCAAGTTAATTTTTTTAGCAACAACCGCTTTTTTAGGCATAATTGCATTTTGAACAGATCTTTCAACTTTACTAAGCATACTATTATTAATATCAGTACCTGGTAATTCATAAATTGAATTCTTGTTAGTAATTGGGATACGGTATCCTCTAATTTGTGTATCTTTAAATGTATAAACAGTAATTGGAATACGAGTTTGATTTTTAAATCTTTTTAAAAGTCCGGTAATAAGGCTACTTTTACCAGAAACGCTTGCACCAATAAAGAAAACATCTCGATTATTAGCTAATTCGATTATTTTTTCATACATTACATCAATATTATAATTAGTACTTGAAGAAGCTAAAACTACTTCTTTAACATTTAATTTAGCTACTCTTAAACGATGTGCTACATATTTAAGTAAATGTTCATCATTAGCATTTTTAGGCATTAAATCACGTTTATTTGCAACAACTAATACATCAAGTCCTGCTATTGCATCATTTAATTTAGAAATAAAGCTTCCTTCAAAGCTAAATAAATCAACAACGTAAACAATAAGTCCATTAGTTTTCTTAATGTTATTTAAAATAGTTTGAAAATCATCTTCAAATCGAGCTTCTTGTGGATGATCATTAAAACGTTCATTTTCATAACAATGATTACATAAAAGTAATCCTTCTGGATATTTATCAACTATTTCTGGAGAAATATATCCATCTGCTGTTGGATCATCGGTTTGTAATATTGCACCACAACGATAACATCTTGAAACTTTATTTAATTCGGCCATAAATTACCTCCCAATCAATTAGTTGATTATCTTTCCTTAATTTATTACGTTTAATTGTGTCCAACCAACGAGTGAATTTAGTAATAAGTTGATCTCCTGACCACAATTTTTCTGTTAATACTGATTTTACCCCTAACCTATTTGCACATTTGATATCAGTTAATAACTGATCACCTATCATTATAACATATTCTTTCGATATATTATTAACCTTTAAAAATTTATTTAATTTAAAAGTATAAGGCTTACATGTCTTATAAATATAGTTAACATCGCACTTATCAGCAAAAGTTTTAACGCGACTTTCTTTATTATTAGAAATTATTATTGGAATTAAGTCGTTTTCTTTTAATTTTTTAATATATGATAATGTTTCTTTTGAAGGTACTAATGTTTTATGAGTTGCTAAAGTATTGTCTAAATCTAAGAAAATATATTTGACGTTCATCTTTTTAAAAAAATCTGGATTAATATCGTAAACACATTTTGCATGTGCAAAGGGCAATATTTTTTTCATCTTTATTATTATATAATAAACAGTCTTAAAATATAACAGTATTTATTCAAAAATAATAAAAATATTTAATACTATAATATTACTAATTTAATACTAAATAATTACTTATTAATCCAAATCATCAAATATTGAGATTTGCTCATAGTCTACAGTGTTTTCTGATGAATCCTTGTTAGTTTGCTCTTTAGTTTCCTTTAATACTGGTGCAGCTTCTTCAACTGTTTTATCATCAATTACTTGAACATTATTAAAGTAAACATTTTTGATTGTTAAATTGTCAGGGAAATCTAAGTTTTTACGACACATTTTTACAATTGGAGTTAAATATAAATCATCAATTTTAAATGTTTTAATCGAATTATCACTCATTAAAGCAGTAATTTCGACTGGTTCATTCTTATTTTGAATTTTAGTTGCATATATTAAATTATGTGGATCACTCTTAAATGATTTAAATACTGTTTGAGTTTTACCTAATCTAGATGTTAATTCAAGATTTGAAATATCAAATATACGATACATTCCTTCTTGTGTTAACAATAAGATCTTTCCTTTTTCGTTTTGACGATATGAAAATAAGCATTTAATCGTACTATTTTTTAAAGTAGATATTGCCTTAACTCCACTAGTTTTTAAGCCAAGATTAGATATTTCATTTTCATTAAAATATGTGGCATTGCCAGATTTTGTAATAATAAATAAATTACTATTACCATTACAAACACTAACATCAACGACATTATCATCTTTTAATAAACGCATACAACTAATTGGTTTAGTATATCTAGTTGCAAAAAATTCTTTTAATAAAGTTTTCTTAATTTGTCCGTTTTTGCTTACTAAGGCAATTGAAACATTTTTATTAAAATCTTTTACAACAATACAGCGAATAATATTTTCATCAACTGGTAAAGTAATAAAGCTATTAATATGTTTACCTTCATCTTTCCATTTAATGTCATTTAATTCATTAACTGGAATAAATAAATAATTACCTTTATCAGTAAAAGCAAGGATATAATCAGCAGTATTAGCAATAGTTTGTAAAACAATTGAATCTCCTTCTTTTACTCCAGTCATTGCATTATTACTAGCTTTATAAGACTTTAAACTAGTTCTTTTTGCATAACCTGCTTTAGTTATAACAACATATACATCTTCTTTAATAATTAAGTCTCGTTTATCAATACTTACTTCTTTAATTTCTGAAGTTATTAAAGTTTTACGATTCACGCCATATTTTTCTTTAATTGCAGTTAAATCTTTAATAATAATTTTTCTTAACTTCTTATCATTAGATAAAATTGACTTTAATTCGTTTATATTAGCAGTTAAGGAATCTCTTTCTTTATAATAAGTTGTAATATCAGTATTACTTAAACGATAAAGATGCATCATTACAATAGCTTCAGCTTGAACTTCACTAAAACCAAATTTTTCTATTAAATTCTTTTTAGAATCAGCTTTATCTTTACTTTTTCTAATTGTATCAACTACTTGTTCAATTATACTTACAGCTTTTATTAAACCTTCAACGATATGTAAACGATCTTCACATACTTTTAATTCGTATTTAGATTTACGAGTAACTACATCAACTTGATGATTAATATAAGTATCTAAATAACTAACTAAATTTAAAGTTTTTGGACGATCATTGGAAATTGCTACGATATTTGCTGAATAATTAACTTTTAGTTGAGTCTTATTATATAAATAGGTAAGAACAATATTAGGATCAACTTCTTTTTTAAGTTCAACAACAATCTTAATATCATCATTAGCAGATTCATCTAAAACTTCAACGATTCCATCTATATCACGACTTTTTCTTATTTTATCAATATTAAAAACAAGGTCTTGTTTAACTACTTTATAAGGAATTTCAGTAATAATTAAATAATTAGCATCTTTTTCTTCTTTAATTTCAACTTTAGAAGCAATTTCAATTTTACCTTTTCCATAATAATAAATATCTTTTAAACCTTCGGAATCATAAATTATTCCTCCAGTAGGAAAATCTGGACCTTTAACAAATTCGAGTAATTCTTCAATTCGACATAAAGGATTATTTATACGATAAATTGCAGCATCAATAATTTCATTTAAATTATGTGGAGGAATTTCAGTTGCAATTGCTACTGCAATACCTTCACTACCATTTACAAATAAATTTGGAAATCTTGATGGTAAAACAATTGGCTCAAGTTCAGTATCATCAAAATTCAAAGTCATATCAACAGTGTTTTTATCGATATCACGAACTAAATTCATTGCAAATTCATTAAGTTTAGCTTCTGTATATCTATATGCAGCTGGTCCATCATTATCGATACTTCCATTATTTCCTTGGAAACTAATTAAAGGCATATTCATTTTCCAAGGTTGAGACATTCTAACTAAAGCATCATAAATTGAGGTATCACCATGAGGATGTAATTTACCCATTACTGCTCCAACGATGGTAGCACATTTTTTATTTGGTTTATCATATGTATTTCCATTTTGATACATCGAATAAATAATACGTCTTTGAACTGGCTTTAAGCCATCTCGAGCATCTGGAATAGCACGGTCTTGAATGACATATTTTGCATATACGGCATAACGATCGCCCATAACAAAATCAAGTGATTGATTTTGAATATTTTCTTTATAATCAGGAGTTTCAATAACTTTCTTTTTAGCCATTATTTAATTACCTCCTTAACAAATTCATCGTTTTCATTAAAATCAATGTTTTCTTCAACCCATTTTTTTCTTAAATCTGGATTTTTGCCCATTAAAATTGAAATTTTCTTTTCAACATTTAATGGATCTTCAATTCCTACTTGAATTAATAAACGATGTCGAGGATCCATAGTTGTTTCTTTTAATTGATTAGCATTCATTTCACCTAGACCCTTATATCGATTAATTTTATAGCCTTTACCAATTTCTTTTTTGGCTTCTTCAAGATCATTATCATTCCAAGCATAGCGATAATTAATACCACTATTTGTTTCTTTATAAATTCGATATAAAGGTGGAACAGCAACATAAACTTTTCCACTAGTAATTAATGGTTTCATATAATTATAGAAGAAAGTTAATAATAAAGTTTGAATATGCGCCCCATCAGTATCAGCATCGGTCATAATAATTATTTTTCCATAATGAGCATCATCTAAATCAAAATTTTGACCATAACCAGCACCAATTGTATTAATTAATGTTGAAATTTCCTCATTTTTTAAAAGCTTATCAATTGTAATTGAATCAGTATTTAAAGGTTTACCTCTTAAAGGTAAAATTGCTTGAAATTTAGCATCTCTTCCTTTTTTAGCAGTTCCTCCAGCACTATCTCCTTCAACAATAAATAATTCGTTTAATTTATAATCTTTGCCTTGAGCTGGAGTTAATTTGTCACTTAAAAGCAAAGTTTCTTTAGTTTTTTTATTAGAACGAGCTTCATCTTTAGCTTTTCTAGCAGCAATTCTAGCTCTTTGACTATCAAGGCATTTTTTAATTAAATTAACTGCAAATTCCTTATTTTCATTTAAATAATAGGTAAATTTAGTATAAGTTAAATTGCTTACAGCACTTTGAGCTTGAGGAGTATTTAATTTTCCTTTAGTTTGACCTTCAAATTGAGCAGTATTTTCTGGCATTCTTAAAGAAATAACTGCAGTTAATCCTTCACGAACATCACTTCCATCAAGTTTAGTTTTATTTTTTAATAAACTATTAGTTTCGGCAAAATCATTAACAGCTTTTGTAATACCACTTCTAAAGCCTGATTCATGCGTACCACCATCACGAGTACGAACATTATTTACATAACTATAAATGATTTCATTATATTCATTTTGTGAATATTGAAGAGCAATTTCGATACTAATATCATCGATAGTTTCTTCAAAATCAATAACTGGACCTAAAGGTTGCTTAGTACTATTTAATGTATCTATATATTCTTTTAAACCTTTTTCATAATAAAAATCAGCTTCACTATTAGTTCTTTCATCTTTTAATATAAAATGAACTTTCTTAAGTAAAAATGCGGATTCTTGCAGATGGTTATAAATCATATCCCATTTAAAATCTACAGTTTCAAATATTTTTGGATCAGGTTTAAATGTGACCATTGTTCCATGTTTTGTTGTTGGACCTAGTTCTTCTAAAGGAACTGCAACTTTACCACCGTTTTCAAATCTAATATGATAAATTTTATTATTTTTATAAACAACAACATCACAAAATAGACTTAAAGCATTAGTAACACTACTACCAACTCCATGAAGTCCACCACTAGTTTTATAAGCTTGTTCAGAAAATTTACCACCGCTATGTAAAGTTGTAAAAATTAATTGAACAGCAGGCATTTTTGTTTGTTTATGAATATCAACAGGAACACCACGACCTTCATCAATGACACTAATGCTACCATCTTTACGCATAATAACCGTAATTTTATTACCAAAGCCATTTAAAGCTTCATCAACAGCATTATCAACGATTTCCCAAACTAAATGATGTAAACCATATATATTGGTACTTCCTATATACATTGCAGGTCTTTTTCTAACGCCTTGCAGGCCTGTTAAATATTCAATACTACTTGCATTATATTCTTTATCTTGTAATTTCATTATATTCACCATTTTTATATTTTATATAAAAATAAAATATATTTCTAGATTTTTTCTTAATCAAATAATAGAATGATTTTATGGAAATATTCTTGCAAATTTTAATATTTATCGCTTTTTTATTACTAGGATATATTTTTGGAAGCATTCCTAATAGTGTTTTAATAGCAAAATATTTTTTCCATAAAGACATCATGCAAGAAGGAAGTAAAAATCCTGGTGGAACTAATGCTGGTAGAGTTTTGGGAAAAACTATTGGAGTAATTGTTATTTTATTAGATGGACTTAAAACAGTTATTCCAATTTATATAGCATTTTTTTGTTTTTATTATTGTGATGGCTTAAAAAATATCATGGGTTACTATAACGATACGACTTTAAATGTATTTGGTAGAGGTAATACATTATGTCAATTTGGAGTGTATTTAACTGCATTAGGAGCAATTTTAGGTCATTGTTATAGTATTTTTCTTAATTTTAAAGGCGGAAAGGCAGTTTCTTCTTATTTAGCTACTGCTTGTTGCATAAGTTATAATACATTTATTTTATGTGGTGCTTTATTTTTTGGATTTTTAAAATTAAAGAAACATGTTAGTTTATCTTCAATTATTTCTACAGCTGCTTTTACTTTGTTTAGTTGGACATTATATATTACATATGCTGTGACTTTAGATACTTCAGTAATTGATAATTTATTATGGTTTGGTCAAGGTCCTGAAATATGTATTTATTTCCCCATTGTTATGACAATTGGCTTTATAATTTTAGTTGTCCGTCATCGTTCAAATATTAAACGTTTACAAAACAATACAGAATCAAAAATTACTTGGATGAAATAAATAGTAATTTTTTAGTAATTTATTAGTATATTTATTGTAATAAAAAAATAGTAACCATTAGGCTACTATTTTTATTTTATTAATTTAATTTAATTAACTATTGTTGATTTTTCATGCTGTTCATAACAGCTCTTATTTGTGCTTCACTAGGTTTTCTTCCCATTTGATTAAACATTGCTCTAATCATTTTTTCATTAATAGGAGGATTATCTCTAATTTGTTTTTTAAAGTAAGCTCTAGCACCAAAGAATCCAGCAACTAGTCCTATTACTAATGTTAATAAACACCAAAGTAAACAAGCCCACCATGTCAACATACTACTATTCTCCTTAATATATTAAGCACGACCATCATAGTCACCAGTATCAGTTCTAACAAGGACACTATCACCATTATTAACAAATAATGGAACTCTAACTTTTAAGCCAGTTTCTAAGATAGCATCTTTCATGGCTTTATTAACGGTATCGCCACGAACAGCTGGTTCACATTCAACGATTTTTAAAGTAACTTTTGCAGGTAAATTAATTCCAAGAATTTCATCTTCATAAGCAACAATTTCAACTTCAAGATTTTCTGTTAAAAATTGTTTTTCCCAAGTTAATCTTTCTTGAGGGATTTCAACTTGTTCATAAGTTGCATTATCCATAAAGACTAAAAAGTCGCCACCATCGTATAAATAATTCATTTTCTTTTTCTCTAAACGAATTGTTTCAACTTGATAACCACTATTAGCACTCATATCAGTAATTGATCCGGTTCTAACATTTTTAATTTTGACTTTAGCAACCATTTTTCTCATAGCAGTTTTATTTAATAAAATATCTAAAACTAAATAAATATTGCCATCTTCTAAAAAATAATTTCCTGGTCTTAATTCAGTAACATTAATACTCATCGTATTTTCCTCCTTTTATTGTAAATAATAATTGTTTTTAAGTTCTTCTTTAATTGTAGTAATTTCGCCATGACCTGGGTAAACAATTAAATTTTCATCAAATTCTTTGATAATTTCTAAACTGCTTTTGATGTCATTTTTATTAGAAGTTGGAAGGTCATATCGACCAATACTTCCTTTAAATAAACTATCTCCACTAAATAAAGCATTTAGCTTAGCATTTAAGAAACAAACACTTCCTTCAGTATGAAATGGGGTTTCATAAACTTGATATACATTCAAATCATCGAAATTTAAGATGTCCTTATTTTTAAAAGTAATGATGTTATTAGTTTTAACTAATAAAGGTTCATTAGCAAGTAAAGAACAATTAAGTCGACTATCTTTTAATAGTTCATAATCATTTATATCGATATAAACAGGAACATCTTTAAATTCTTCTAAAAATTTATTTATTCCTCTTATATGATCAAAATGAGCATGTGTTAATAAAATTGCTTTAACTTCAATAAAGTTTTCTTTAATAAAATTAATAATTTTTTTGGATGTTGATCCTAAATCTATAATGACACATGATTTAGATTTTTCACCAACAACATATGTATTTGCACTAAATTCATTAAAATCATTATCGAAATTAAAACATTTTATCATAACTTATTTTATTTCTTTTCTTTATGAACAGTAACTTTTTTACATCTAGGGCAATATTTTTTGATTTCTAATCTGTCAGGATTATTTTTCTTATTTTTACTTGTAATGTAATTTTCTTCTCCACAAACTGTACATTTTAATGTAAATGAATCTCTCATATATTTCACTCCTTCTATATAGACGTCTAATAGATTACCACAAATATTACTTTTTTTCTATAAAATATTTACTTCATAAGATATAATCTTATGTATGGAAAGAACTAAAACAAAACAAGTTAAAATCGGTAACACTTTTCTTGGTGGAAATAATCATATTTTAATTCAATCAATGTGTAATATTAAAACTTCAAAAGTCGATGAAGTCGTAAAACAAATTAATGATTGTGCTATTGAAGGAGCTGAGTTAATGCGTGTTAGCATTTTAGATTATGATGATGCTTATGCCATTAAAGAAATTGTTAGTAAAATAAATATTCCTTTAATTGCTGATATTCATTTTAATTACAAATTTGCACTTCTGGCTATAGAAAATGGTGCTAGTAAAATTCGTATTAATCCTGGAAATTTAAAAAACGAAGATGAATTAATTCAAATTATTGAAGCAGCAAAAAAACATCATGTAGCTATTCGAATTGGAGTTAATGGCGGTTCTCTTGATGAAAAATTATATGAAGAATTTCCTAACAAACCTCTTTATTTTTTATTATGTCAAAGTGCATTAAAGTACATTAATTTTTTTGAAAATCATAACTTTTTTGACTTAGTAATAAGTCTAAAAACTAGCAATATAATCGATACAATTAAAGCTTATGAAGAATTTAGTAATTTATCGAATTACCCATTACATATTGGATTAACTGAATCTGGATTTGATGAAATCGGCATTATAAAAAGTGTCGCTGCTCTTTCACCTTTAATTTTAAAAGGAATTGGTAATACAATTCGTATTTCTTTAACTGATGATCCTTTAAAAGAAATTAAAACTTGTAAACGTTTGTTACATGATTTAGGTTTATATCCAAATTATCCAACTATTATAAGCTGTCCTACTTGTGGAAGAACTCAAGTTGATGTAAAAACTTTAGCCATTAAAACTTATGATTATTTAGAAAAAAATCATATTAATAAAAAAGTTGCTATTATGGGTTGTATTGTAAATGGAATCGGCGAAGGTAAAAATAGCGATATTGGTCTTGCAGGTGGTAAAAACGAATATATTATTTTTAAAGACGGAAAAATTTTAAAAACTGTAAAAGAAAAAGATGCTCTTAATGAGCTTTTTAAAGAACTTGATAAGATGAAATAATTATTTTAAAAGTTCTGCGATTTCTTCTTTATATGGTGGTAAACCATTAACATAAGGTGTTTCTAAAATTTTAGGAACATCTTTTAATTTTTCATGAAATACATATTTTCTTAATGTTTCAAATGGAATTGTACCATCTTTAACATTAGCGTGACGATCTTTATGGGATCCACGAGGATTTTTACTATTATTTAAATGAATTACTTTTAATTTTTCTAAACCAATAACTTTATCAAATTCATCTAAAAGACCATCAATATCATTAACATCATAATTTGCATCATTAACATGGCATGTATCTAAACAAACTCCAAGCCTAGAAGGAAAATTACAATTTTTAATAATATAAGCGATTTCTTCGAAGTTTTTACCTAGTTCACTTCCTTTTCCGGCCATTGTTTCAAGACAAATTATTACATCACTTTTATCTTTTATAAATATTTGATTTAAACCATTTACAATTTGATTAAGTCCAGCTTCTACGCCAGCATTTAAATGACTTCCTGGATGTAAAACTAGATATTTAGCATGAAAATTATTAGTTCTATGAAGTTCTTCTAAAACCGCACTAATAGAGAAATTAAATTTATTTAAATCAATTGTATTACCTAAATTGATAATATATGGTGCGTGAACTACTATTTTTTCAAGATTAATATTATTTTCTTTTAAAAAGTCGATTCCTTCATTAATTTTGCATTTTTCTAAAGGAACACGATTAAAGTTTTGTGGTGCTCCAGTATAAAACATGAAGCAAGTTTCATTATAAGATAGGGCTTCTTTAGCGGTACCTAAAAAATAATTTGGAGCAGACATTCCAATATGACTACCAATATAAACTTTATTTTCCATTGTTTTTATACCTTTCTACCCTTTGACGACGAATATCTTGTTTGATAATTTCTCTTTTGTATCTTTTTTTAACACGTTCAACAGCATTTTTTACTTTCTTTTTATAACCTGGCTTAACTTTTTTACCTTTAGCTTCAAAAACTGCTTTTTTAATTTCTTTTTCTAAATCTTCGTTTACACGTTTAGTTCTACGTTGACTTCTTTTATTTATTGGCGTATCACTAACAAGTTCATTATAATCTTTAGAAAATTTAAAATAATCAGCTATTAAACCATTTTCTAATAATTTTAAGCACATTTTAATATGATCACTATCGTAGAAAATATAAGAATTACCATCTTTAAAATTTCTACCAGTTCTTCCAGCACGATGATAATAATATTCAATATTATTTGGTAAATCGACACTTAAAACATCGCTAACATCGATAATATCAAGACCTCTTGAAGCTATATCTGAACAAACAATTATTGGAAATTCATTATTATTAATGCGTTTTAACATTGATTTACGTTCACGTGGAGTTAAATTTCCTGATAAAATTCCACATTTATATTTTTTTGAAGATAAAAAATTATAAATATCTTGTACTTTTTCTTTACTACTAGCAAAAATCATTAATAAATAAGGATTTTTAACATTAATAAAATGTAAGATTAATTCATTAATATCATTATGTTTTGTATTAATAAAGTGGTGTTTAACTGTATTAGAGGTAATTTCTTTATTTGACATCGTTAAAACATAGTCAGGAGAAATAAATTTTCTTAGAAAAACTTCTACTTTTTGCGATATTGTAGCACTATAAACACCAATTTGTGGATTATTTGAATGTTTAATAATTTGTTCGATATCTTCTATAAAACCTTCATCCATTAGCATGTCGGCTTCATCAAGAATAATAGTTTTAAGAGAGGATAAATCAACATCTACATTATCAAAGAGACTTTTTAATCTTCCAGGAGTAGCTACGATAACTTCACAACTATTATTAAGTAGTTTTTCATTTCTAGAAACATCGATTCCGCTCGTAAAAATTTTAACTTTTAATTCTGGATATATTTGTTTAAATTGCAAAGCAAATTCATAAGTTTGTCTAGCTAATTCACGAGTAGGTGTAATAATGATGGCTTGAATCTTATTGTTAATTTCTAAATTATTCATAATAGGAATCAAAAAAGAATGCGTTTTGCCACTACCAGTTGCACTTTGAACGATAATATTTTCGTTTCGCAAAGCCTTAGGTATAACAACCTCTTGAACAGGAGTCGCTTCGAGATAATTATTATCGTTTAAAAACTCAACAATTTCTTTTTTTAAATTAAATGCTGTAAATTTCATTTTTGCACCTCCTACTTATTTAAAACTAAATAACTACTATTTTTCTACTTTAAAATAATTTTTGGTAATTTTTCATGATCAATTGAAATAACTTCAATATCAGGAGCAATCTCATGAAGCTTATTTTTAAAAGCTTCCATAAATATTTTTTCTATCTCATGAGGCATATCTAAATAATTATATTTATTTGAGATAACTTCTCTTCTTCCATGATGTGGAATGTCACCACTTATAAAAATATCGTAGTTTTCTTTCATAGCAATGGAAAAACTTCTCCATCCACCACCACCTACAACAGCAACTGATTTAATAGTAGATTTTCCATAATTTAATAACAACGAATAATTAACATCAAATTTATTAATTGCATATTTTGCAAAATCTTCAATATTCATTTCAAAAGGTAATTTGCCTCCTCTTGCCATCGGATCACCTTCTAAAGGTTTTATATCTATTAATTCAAGTCTTCTAGCAAGAGCATCATTCATTCCATCTTTGCCTTCATCGAAATTCGTATGATAAGAATATATTGGAATATCTTTTTCATCGATTAATGCACACAATTTCCTTTTATTTTCATCATATTTAAAAACTTTATATTTTGTTCCAAATATAAATGGATGATGAGTAATAATTAAGTCAATCTTGTTAAAAAGATTGTTTTTTTCTAAATAATCGTAAACAATTTCATCAAAATCAAGGCATAAAAAGATTGTTTTTGTTTCTTCTTTTAACTTTCCTGTTTGTAATCCTACAGGATCGTGATATTTTTTTGCAATGGTTTTAGGATAAAATTTAGCAATTTTTTTTAATAAATCATTAGTTTTCATAAATAATTGCCTCCAATGAAGAAATTTCTAATGCAATTTCTTTTTTTCTTATAGAACTAATTTGATGAAGACGCACCAAAGATTTAAGTTTTTCAATTTGATTAGAATAATGAGTCATAAAATCTTCACTTCTATTATTTAATAAGATTGGTCCATATTTTAATTCAACTTCACTATATACTTTATGTCCTTTTTGAAATTTTATAATTTCATAAAAAATTTTATTTTCTATTAAACATTGTTCATCTTTAATAAAATAACCGATTTCACTCATAAATTTACGCAATTCATAAGTTAAAGTATGTGAATCAATGATAAATGTATCGATAAAATCAAGTTTTTCAATTGAATCATTAATAATTTCTTTAATTGTATTAAAACCCATTCCAGCAATGATAACTGTAGAAAATTGCTTATCTACTTCTTTTAAACCATCACTTAAACTTGTTTTAATATTCTTAATTAAGGAAGTATTTTTTACTAGGTTAGTATAAGGACCAATTTTATTTTCAACAGCTAAGCAAGAAGCGGCTATATTTCGATTAATTAATTCAATAACAATAAATCCATGGTCGCTACCAATATCAGCGACATTTTCTCCTTGATCAACTAAATAAATAATAGTTTCTAATCTTTTACTTAAAATCATCTTTAATAACGATAATCATCTAATTTCTTTTGACGTGTTGGATGACGTAATTTTCTAATAGCTTTAGCTTCAATTTGTCTAATTCTTTCTCTAGTAACGCCAAATTCCTTACCAACTTCTTCTAATGTACGAGGTTTTCCATCTCCGATACCATAACGTAAACGTAAAACTTTTTCTTCACGATCAGTTAAATCACTCATTACATCATATAAAGCACTTCTAATCATTGATTGAGTTGTATATTCAGTTGGTGAAACACTTTCTTTATCTTCGACAAAATCTCCTAAATGAGAATCATCTTCTTCACCAATTGGACTTTCAAGTGAAACTGGTTCAAGTGCAATTCGTTGAATTTCTCTAATTCTATCTGGAGTCATAGATCCATTTAATTCTTCGCTAATTTCTTCAGCTGTAGGTTCTCTACCTAACTTTTGAACTAATTGACGTTGAACTCTAGTAATTTTATTAATTGTTTCGACCATATGAACTGGGATACGAATTGTACGAGCTTGGTCAGCAATTGCACGTGTAATCGCTTGACGAATCCACCATGTTGCATATGTTGAAAATTTAAAGTTTTTAGTATAGTCAAATTTTTCAACTGCTTTAATTAAACCTAAATTTCCTTCTTCAATTAAATCTAAAAATAACATTCCTCTACCAATGTAATGTTTAGCAATGGAAACAACTAAACGTAAATTAGCTGTAATTAATTGATTTTTAGCTTCTAAATCTCCTTGAAGAATTCTTTTAGCTAATTCTTGTTCTTCACTTGCTTTAAGTAAAGGAACACGACCAATTTCTTTTAAATATAATTTGACACTGTCATTAACTTTAACATCACTAGTTTCTAATGATTCTAAATTATCAACATCAATTGATGCTGATTCTTTTTCATCTTCGCTAATTTCATCATCATCAATTTCAGTAGGTTCTAAATCATCAAGATTAGAATTTTCTAATTCTTCTTCAGAAATATCTAAATCATCTAAATCTTGTTCATCATTACCTTCGCCACTTATTTCATAACCTAAATTTTTAAAATGTTCATATACTTTTTCTAAATCATCATCAGATAAATCAAGATAAGATGTTGCATCAATAAATTCATCTTGATCAAAAACTTTAGTCTTTTTACCTTTCTTTTCAAATTCTTTAATTATATCGTCAAGAGTTTTTATATCTTCTTCATTTTCATCAATTTCATCGATAATTTCATCTTCATTTAATACTTTTTTTGCTCTTCCCATAGTTTTATCTCCTTAATTTATTTTTGTTTCATTTTTTCTAGCAATGACTGTATACTTTTCGCATTTTTAATTGGATCATTACTTGAATGCTCAATTTCGCGAATCGTCTGTTTATAACGTTTAGTTTGACGAATAGTATTTAAATTATTAATAGATTCTTTAAGTTCACTCTTGGTGAATGGGGGAATTTTTATTTCTTCATTTAAAACTATTTCGCTAACACTATTAGACAATTTGTCTTTATTTTCTAAATTTTCATTACTTTGAATGTAATTAATAATTTCATCAGCGTTAATTGTATTTTGTTCTAAAGATAAACTTGTAACATAATCAATTAATAGACCCGCAAGTTCACGATATTTTTCGGTTGGAAAATATAAATTTGAACTATTTACGATATCGATTGCAACTTTATCTTCTAACATATATTTAAGAATTTTAAATTGCGCTAAATCAATTTTTGAAATTTTCTTAGATGGACTAGTTACTTCTTTAATAAACAGTTCATCATCAGAATTTAAATTCTTTTCTTTAAATTTCGTTAAATATTCCATAAGTAAGGATTTACTAAATCCTGTTTGGAATGAAAGTTTATTTATATAGGCTTCTACATCAAATTTCGATTTTAATTTAGCAATATATGGCATAACTTTTTGTACTAAAATCTTTTTATCGTTCGTATTTGCTAAATTTAAAGTCTTAGTATAGTAATTTAAAATCCACTCTCCACTATCGATTAAATTAAATAAGAAACTTTTTAATTTTTCTTCACCATATTTAGTTAAAATTTCATCACTATCTTTTTCATTAAAATCAACTTTGTTATTTACAACTTTAAAGTCAATTCCTGCTTCTTCTAATTTATTAATAACGCTTAAGGTATTCATTTGTCCGGCGTTATCTAAGTCTAGGCAAATTCTTACTTCAACATTAAGCAAACGTAATTCTTTTATTTGATCTTTAGTTAAAGCTGTACCCATTAAAGCAACTGTTGATTTAACATTAATTCGATATAAAGCAATTACATCCATAAAGCCTTCAACTAAATAAACATAATTAACTTGTTTAGCTTCGTTTTTAGCTTTATTCAAGTTATATAACAAATTACCCTTATTAAATACTAAAGTCGATTCAGTATTTATATATTTCGCAGTATCGTCATTAACAATTCTTCTTGCACTAAATCCTAAAACTTGATCATTTTTTGAAATTAATGGGAAAATAATTCTTCCTGCATTATTATCACGAATAGTTAAAGTTTGATTATTGATACGTCCAATACCAGTTCTTTCAATAGTTTTAATTGAAAAATTCTTTGCTTTTAAATAGTTAATGATGTTTTCACCATCATCTAATGAATAACCAATTCTAAAATAATGAATTACATCATCATTTAAACCACGATTTTTTAAATATTCTAAGCCTTTTTTACCAACTTCACTTTGGTATAAACTAATCTCATAAAAATTAGCAATTTCATTTAAACAATTATATATATCACTATATTCATTATTTACACTTACTTTAGGTTGATTTAAATTAGTTAAACGTTCATCGTTATATCCTGAAATTTTAGCAACTTCTTTTACAGCTTCGAAAAATGAAATTTTATCATATTTTTGAATAAAACTAATTGCATTGCCACTAGCCCCACAAACGAAACATTTAAAAATTTGTTTTTCCTTACTTATCATTAAAGAAGGATTTTTGTCATCATGAAAAGGACAGACAGCTTTATAATTTCTTCCGGCTTTAATAACTTTAATTCTTGAAGAAATTACTTCGACAATATCTGAATTTTTTAAAACTGATAAAGATAAATCGTGTAAACTATTATCCATTATTTATAAAAAGTATGCTCCATTAAATAATCTTTTAAATCAGAAATTTTCATTCTGACTTGTTGCATAGAGTCTCTTTCTCTAACTGTAACGCATTGATCGTTTAAAGAATCAAAATCAAAGGTGACACAATATGGCGTGCCAATTTCATCGTTACGGCGATATCTTTTTCCTATTGAACCAGTTTCGTCATAACTAACATTTATGTAAGGAATTAAGTCATTAAATATTTTCTTTGCATCTTCATTAAGTTGTTTAGATAAAGGTAAAATTGCAGCTTTATAAGGTGCTAAAAATGCAGGTAAATGCATAATTTTTCTTATTTCACCGTTTTCTAATGTTTCTTCATCATAAGAATTACAAACAACCATTAAAAATAATCTTTCAAGACCTAATGAAGGTTCAATACAATATGGGATATATTTTTCATGAGTATCTGGGTCAAGATATTCAAGACTTTCACCACTAAATTCCATATGACGTTTTAAATCATAATCAGTTCTATCGGCAATACCCCATACTTCACCCCAACCAAATGGAAATTTATATTCAATATCTGTAGTTGCTTTACTATAAAATGCTAGTTCTTCTGGTTCATGATCACGAAAACGTAAATTTTCTTCATTAATTCCTAATGATTTAACAAAATTAATTGAAAAATCTTTCCAATATTTAAACCATTCAAGATCAGTACCTGGTTTGCAGAAAAACTCCAATTCCATTTGTTCAAATTCTCTAACACGGAAAATAAAGTTCCCTGGAGTAATCTCGTTTCTAAAAGATTTGCCCATATTAGCGATACCAAGAGGTAATTTTCTACGAGTAGCTCTTTGAACATTTTTAAAATTAACAAAGACTCCTTGTGCTGTTTCTGGGCGTAAATATACTTCACTTTTATTATCTTCAGTAACTCCAATATGAGTTTTAAACATCATATTAAATTGTCTTATATCAGTAAAATTTGATTTTCCACAATAAGGACATTTTAATTCATGTTCCTTCATAAATTTATTTAAATCATCAATAGTCATCCCATTAACATCAACATCTTTATATTGTTCGCTAATTAAATCATCAGCTCTATAACGATTATGACAATTTTTACAATCAATTAATGGATCATTAAAAGTTGAAACATGTCCAGTAGCTTGCCAAACTTTTGAATTCATTAAAATAGCCGCATCAATTCCGACATTTGTAGGAGATTCATGAACAAATTTTTTCCGCCATAAATTCTTAAGATTTTGTTTTAATTCACTACCTAAAGGTCCATAATCCCAAGAATTAGATAGTCCACCATAAATTTGTGAGCCTTGGAAAACAAAACCAGTTGTTTGTAAATGTGTAACAATTTTATCAAATTCAATATTATTCATATTTAAACCTCATTGTTCAAAAATATATTATAAATATATTTTGCTGTCAACCTACTATGAGTGTATTTTTAATAATTATTTAAAAGATCTATACTATTTAGTTTAATATCGAATTGATTTTGTAAAAATAGAGCAATAATCGTAATAATTTTTAGATAATTCGCTTCAAATGAAGGAATATTTTTATTGTAAACTTCTTTTAGAAAGTTAACGTCATTTTCATTTAAACTAAAGGAGTTTTCAGTTTTCATGTTCGTTAATTTACCAGTTGTGTAATCCAAATACTTTGAACCAATTATTAATATGTCTATACCTAGCAAATGGGTTAATTTTATCGTAAAAATTGCTAATTCTTTAAAAATATCATTTTGATTGATTGATTCTAAGAAATTTAAAGTATTCTTATATAAAGTTGAAAATTCATCGATACCATCAATTGTTTTTAATATAATTTCACTAAAGAAATTTAGAGCTAATAATTTTGAATAATCATTTGACGAGTCATTAAATATCTTATATATTTTTCCAGTTTTAAGTTTATTTCCACCAACATTTCCACGATATATTTCGTATTCAGCATAGGTAAAAGGTGATGAAAAAATAAAATTTTTCGATTTATAACTTAAAATTCCTCTTCCTAAAACACTAACTAATCCATTATTAGTTAAGATGTTAATTATCGCGTCGTTATCTTTGTATTTACTTATTAATAAAGAAACGCCTTCAATTTTTTCCATTTATTTATAACCAATTTTTACTAGAAAACTACTAGAATTACGCCAATTTTCAACTACTTGCACTGTTAGTGTTAATCTAATATGTTTTAATATTATTTTTTCAATTTCTTGTCGAGCACTTGTTCCAATACGTTTTATCATATTACCTTTTTTGCCAATAACAATGCTTTTTTGAGATTCACGCTCAACGATAATCTTAGCAAAAATATCTAATTCTTTCTTTGATGTATCAATTTCATCACATAAAACAGCAATTCCATGAGGAACTTCTTCTTTTAAAAACATTAAAGCTTTTTCACGTATAATTTCTTGAACTCTAAATCTTAAATCTTTATTAGTAATTTGTGTTACATCATAATATTGTGGTCCTTCATCTAAATTACTTTTTATTAATTGAATAAGACTATCAATATTAAAGCCATTTATTGCACTTATTTCAATAAATTGTGCATCATTAAATTGTTTTTGATATTTTTCTTTTAATGAACTTATTAATGTGATGTTAGTTAAATCAATTTTATTAAAAACTACAATTAATTTACAATCAAACTTTAAATGATCAAATAAATATTGATCTCCTTCACCAAATTGTTTACTAGCATCAACTATAAAAAGGGCTACTTCACAATCTCGAATTGTACGATAAGCTCTTTTATCTAGGACATTTCCTAATTCATTTTGTGGTTTATGAATGCCAGGAGTATCTATAAATACAATTTGAGAATTTTCGTCATTATAAATACCTTGGATTTCATCTCTAGTTGTTTGACTTTTTGGTGTAACAATTGAGATTTTTGTTCCAATTAACGCATTTAATAAGGTAGATTTTCCAACATTTGGTCTACCAATTAAAGAAACAAAGCCACTTTTCATTAATTTAAATCATCCTTAGAAAAACTATATGGTAAAAGTTCAACGATATTAGTTTCTTTAATATCACCTTTAAAATTTGCTAAATAAATTTTCCCATTTTTTGGGAATAATTCACTTAAAACTTGTCTACAACTTCCACAAGGTGAAACAGGATCTTCAGTATCAGCAATTATAGCTAATGCTACTATTTCATCTTTTTTTACACCATTTACATAAGCATTAAAAATAGCATTACGTTCGGCACACATTGAAAGACCAAAAGCGGCATTTTCAATATTTGTTCCTAAAAATACTTTATTATCTTTTGTTAAAAGGGCAGCACCTACTGCAAAATGAGAGTATGGTGAGTAACTTCTTTTAGTTTCTTCTTTTGCTAATGCAATAAGTTCTTCTTTATTCATTTTTATCTCCTAAAATTATATCTTGTAAATGAAACATTACTTCTTCATCTTCTTGTTTCATATGATCATAACCTAACAAATGTAATAAACCATGAACAAACAAAAAAGAAAGTTCACGGTTTAATGAATTTTTATATTGTAAAGCATTTTCTTTTGCTACATCAATACAAATATAAATTTCACCTAAATCAATTGGATAAGGACTTTTTATATTATGCTCGTTTTTATCATCTAAATAAGCAAAAGAAATAACATCTGTTGGTCTATCAATATTGCGATAATTTTTATTTAATTGATGAATAAATTCTTTATTAACAAAAGTTACAGACATTTGAACATTGTCATTAAATTTTGTAATCTCTAAAGTTTTTTTAAATAAATCTAAATAAATATCATTAAATTTATCTAAATCAGCTAAACCATATTCATCATTAATTTCTAAATTCATGCAAATATTTTAGCATTTTTTACATCTTAATGAAAATAATATAAATAAAGACATTTATAATACTTTATATCGTTAATAATTTTATTCACATTAAGAATTTTGTCGAAATTTTCTTGTAAATAAATATATATAAAAAAGTGAAATAACATAAAATTTAAGCTTATTTCACCAACGAACCCTTGATAAATTAAACATAAAATAATAGTAACAAAAATTAATAGATACTTCTTAAAGTTATAATAACTAACACATTTATATGTTTCTTCATTTAGTTTAGTCATATTTATCTTAAAATCATCGGCATTTTCATTTGAATAATTAGTTAAACGTTTTTCTAGAACTTCTAAATAATTAAGTTTTCTTCTAAACTTAAATTTTTCAAATAAAAAAAAGGCAATTTGTAAAACAAATGTAATTCCTAATATTATTAAATTTCCTAAATTATTAATAGCTAACACAAATATTCCGAAACTTAATATTAATAAACAAGAAATTATTTGAATTGGATAAGATATTATCGAATATTTAAAACGATTCATCGGTTCAAAATATTTTTGAAAATTAATTCGTTTATAAACATAATCATTAGCTAAAATCTCATTATCGAAAAACTTTAAAGAATTAATAATTGTTTTTTGATATAAAATTTCAAAAAGAATATATCCTAAAAATAAAAACAAAGGAATTAAAAAATTAAAGTTTTTATCAACAAATAACATTGCTAAAACTAAGCACATAAAGCTAAAAATTTGAAATATTAAGGTTGTAATTAATTTGTATTTAGGAATAATTTTAATCTTTTTTGTTTTAAAATTACTAATCCCAATTTTACTTACTTCAAGAATTTCGCCATTCCATATTTTCAAAAATTCTTTTTTACTTAAAAAATAAATTCCAATCGATGGGTCATAAATTAATAATTTTCTTTTAAAAACTTTACGAATTAATACCATATGTAAATTATTTTCTTTATTAATCGGTGCTAAAAATGATTTTTTAGATTTAAATTTTAAAATCTCTTCTTTTTCAACTACTCTTGAAGCGGCTAAAATCATTTCCTCTTTTTTAGCAAAATGCATTAATTCCCTTAAAGAACTTCGTGATTCAATATTTGGAAGCGGATAATATAAATAGTCCTTATTATGGTAATAAATACTTAAAAGCATTTTTACACAAGTAAAACCACAATCTTTATCACCTAGTTGTTTTATAAAATAGCTCATAAAATACCTCCTATATACAAGTCGCGTGCAAATAGGAAGTTTAAGCAAAAAAAATAACGATTTTTCATCGTTATTTAATTTTTTGAATTATCTATATTTTTTTCTAGCGTTTTCTGATTTTAATTTTCTTTTTAAATTTTTCTTTAAATAGAATTCTCTTTTACGACATTCTTGGATAATTCCGGCTTTATTAACTTGACGTTTAAATCTTCTTACGCCTTCATCAAGTGATTCACCTTCTCTAATTACTATTTTTGGCATCTTTTCTCACCTCCAATCGTCGACAACGCTCATATTTTATCAAAATTAATAAATAAAATTCAACTATAAATTTACATTAATTTTGCGCCACTACTAGTACCGATTCTATTAGCACCAGCTTCAACCATTGCAAGCATTTCTTCGTGAGTCCTAACTCCACCGCTAGCTTTAACTCCAAGTTTATCTCCAACAGTTTCACGCATCAATTTAACATCTTCAACTTTAGCACCCCATTTAGAAAATCCAGTGCTAGTTTTAACAAAATTAGCTCCAGCTTTGCTTGCTAATTGACATGCACGTACTTTTTCTTCATCAGTTAATAAACATGTTTCGATAATTACTTTTAAAGTGTGATCTCCACAAGCTTTTTTAATCTCACGAATTTCATTTAAAACATATTCATCGTCATGAGCTTTTAATCTTGAAATATTAATGACCATGTCAACTTCATCTGCGCCTTTATTTAAAGCATCAGTAGCTTCAAAAACTTTTGCTTCAGTTGTCATACTTCCTAAAGGAAAACCAATAACAGTACAAACTAAAACATCACTTCCAGCTAAACATTTTTTAGCAAGTTTAATAAATGCTGGATTAATACAAACAGACATAAAATGATATTTTTTTGATTCTTCACATAAAGCGATAATATCACTATCTAATGCATCTGGTTTTAAATTAGTATTATCAATTAATTTGTTATACTCCATATTTTTCTCCTAAAAAAATAAAAAGGCCAAAATGCCCTTTTATTTAGTTGTCTTATTTGTTCCTTTAACTACTTGTTTTCCATCATAGAAACCACATTTTGGACAAACAGTATGTTGTTTAATTAATGCTCCACAATTAGGGCAAGTAGTAACTCCACTTACTTCTAATTTATAATGTGATCTTCTCATTCTTTTAGTAGTTTTGCTTGTTCTTCTAAAAGGTACTGCCATAACTTATAATCTCCTTAAACATCAATAATTATATAAATATAATTTGAAGTTTCAAGATATTTTTTTTGACAATGTCAAAATATTAAAGAGAATTTTCTTTTGTGTATTCAACAACTCTAATTTGATCTTTTAAATTTTCATCGCTATGATATACGCATTCTAAATAATTCGAAGAATGACCAACATATCCATCTAATTTTGGATTATAAGATTCAAATAAAAATTCTATTTCTTGATTATAAAATTTCTTTTCATAAGCTTTTTTTAATTGATTTGACAAATTAATTAATTTTAAAACACGAATTTTTTTATCGATTATATCGACTTTTCCATCAAGTTTAGATGCAATTGTTCCTATGCGGTCACTATAAGGAAAAACATGTACCTTTGAAAACTTAATCTTTTTAATGAAATTATAAGTTTCTAAAAATTCATCTTCACCTTCTCCAGGAAAGCCAATGATAACATCAGTTGTTAAAGAAATATCAGGTCTAATTTCACGTATTTTTTTAATTTTTGAAACAAAATCATTCAAATTATACTTTCGATTCATCTTTTTTAAAATCGTTGAAGATCCACTTTGTAAAGGAATATGAAGATGATTAGCAATATTTTTATGTTTTTGTAATAATTTTAAAAACAAATCATCAATTTGACTTTCTTCAATGGAAGATATTCTTATACGATATAAATCTGGATTATTTTCAAGAATTTCTTTTAATAAAGTTGAAAATGTATCTCCAGTTTTTAAATCTTTACCATAGCTTCCTAAATCTATTCCAGTAATAACAATTTCTTTATAACCGTTTTTAATTAAAGTTGAAATTTCATTTAAAATATCTTGTTTATTTCTACTTCTAGATCTACCTCTAACATAAGGAATTAAACAATAAGTACAAAAATTATCGCATCCGTCTTGTATTTTTACATAAGCTCTTGTTTTTTCAAAATATTTATTTAAGTTTAAAGGTTCATATTTTCTTATAGCTTTAAAGTCATCATGCAAACAAATACTTTTTTTATTTTTCAAATATTTTTCGATTAATTCATATATTTTATCGCGATTTGATGTTCCAAGTACTATTTCTACCTTTAGTTCTTTAAAAATATAATCATAGTCATATTGGGAATAACACCCCATAACAACTAAAATTGCTTCAGGATAGTTCTTTTTATATCTTTTAATTAATTTTCTAGATTTAGCACTACTAGTTTCAGTTACTGCGCATGTATTAAAAATAATAACATCTGGATTATCATCTAAAGTAACTTCTTGATAGCCATGCGATTTTAAATCAAAAGCAACAGCTTCAATCTCATAACTATTAACCTTGCAACCTAAAAAATCTATAAAAAATTTCATCTTACAAACACTCTTTTTTTAACTTAGTAAATAAAAAATAACTTATGAACCCATTTTCATACAAACTCTCAATAAAGTTGTATTTAGTAGAAAAATAGTAATTATTAAGTACAATTTTTAGTTTATCATTTATTTCTACGCTATCATAAAATTTGATTTTTCGATCATATAAATAAATTAAATTATCAATATATCCATCATTATTAATAATTACAACTAAATGGAGATGTGGATTTAAATAAGCTTTTGAGGTCTCATCTTCCATTACATAAAATAAAGAGGAATAGTTTTCAATTTTAATTCCGAGTTTCTTCTTTTTATAATAATCATCTATTAAATTACTATTTTTATTACGATATTTTCTTAAAACTTCTAACGCTGATTTCATAATTACTCTAATTCATATCCTAAAATACTCAATAAATTAAATACGCTTGTTTCGCTTCTTAATATTCTATTACCTAATGAAATAGAAATAAAATTATTTTTTAAGGCGTATTCGACTTCTTCTTTTGAAAATCCACCTTCTGCTCCGATTAAAATAGTAACTATATTACCTTTAAAATTTCTTAAAATATCTTTTAATTCTTGATTACTCATCTTTGAATTTTCGTAAGCTATTAAATTTAAATCACTTTGATAATTACTTATTTCATTAAATTTAATTACATCTTTTAAAGCCGGTAAATTGTTTCTTTTACATTGTTCAGTTGCTTCTTTAATAATTTTATTAAATCGAGCTAATTTCTTCTCTTTATTTTCATCATTAATTTTTGCAATACATCGTGAAGAATTTACTAAAACAATTTGATTAACACCTAATTCAGTTGCTTTTTGAAGAACTAAGTCAATTTTGTCGCCTTTAGGTAAACAATATAATAGGGTAATTTTCGTTTTTAATTCGTGATTTTCATCTATTTTTTTAAGAATTTTAAAAGAAAATGGAGCTAAAGAATTAATTTGAGCTAAATATATATCTCCATCATTATTAATTTCAAATTGATCATTTATTTTCATGCGCATTACTTTTACTATATGAAAAATATCATCATTTGAAATGGTGATATTTTTTTCATCTTTAAAACTAGTAAAGTATCTTTGCATTATTTTAAAAATACTCCGTTACTATCTTTAATTGGTGTTTTAAAAAAGCTAATAATTCCAAAAATAAAGTAAATAACAAATAAAACACCAAAAGGAATTAAAGCGCTTAATAAAATATTTGCAGTAAACACAAAAAAATATAAAACCACAAATAAAACACCATATAAAACTAAATTTACCACTAATCGAATAATTCCATATTTAAAGAAGCCTAAGTAAAAGGCATCAGCTCCAAACATTCCTAAAAACATTAATAATAAACTATTAGCTTTATGTGAACGTGGTTTATATACATGCTCTTTTTCTTCATCTGTTAAAGTATCTATTACACGAGTAATATCACTTGTTTCTTCAGAATTTTCATCAAGAGGTCGTAATGCTCCACAAAGTGGACATTGTTCTTTATCAAATTTAGTTATATTTCCATGACAATATTTACATTTTGGCATAATAAATCTCTTTTTTAATATTCTATATTTTATAATTTATTTTTTAAATGCTTTTTTAAACTTATCATAAATTGTTTCGTTAGGTTTTTCACAATTACGATATTGCATTAAATATGTTTTTTGTTCTTTTGAAAGTTTAGTTGGAATTTTAATATCAATATGAACAAATTGATCACCAAAACGATCACTTCTAACATCCTTAACACCCTTATTACGCATTTTTAAAATAGCATTTGGTTGAGTTCCACTTGGAATTTCTAAAGTTTCATCACCATAAATTGTTGGCACAACGATTGTTGTTCCAAGACAAGCATCAACAAAATCAATCGGAACAGTTAAATGAATATCATTGTTTTCTCGTTTAAATTGATCATGAGGTGCAACAACTACTTCTATATATAAATCGCCATTTGGTCCACCATTAAGTCCTCTTTGGCCTTTTCCAGGAACACGAATTCTTTGACCATTATTGATGCCTTTTGGAATACTAACTTCGATGTCTTTTTTAACTTTAATATAACCTTTTCCACCACAATTAGGACAAGATTCATGAATAATTTTTCCAGTACCACGACATCTAGGACATGCTGATTCAGATTGCATTACACCAAAAATAGTACGTTGTTGAGTAACAATTCTTCCAGAACCATGACAATCAGGACATGTATCAAAGGCAGTGCCATTTTTAGCTCCAGTTCCTTTACATTCAGGACAAGATTCCTCATAACTTAGAGGAATTGTGATTCGAGTTCCATTAACAGCATCCATAAATTTAATTTTGATACGCATTAAGGAATCATCACCCTCAACTGGACCTGAATAACTTCTTCTTGATGAAGATCTTCCAAAACCAAAACCACCAAATAAGTTAGATAAAATATCGTTTAAATCATCAAAATTTCCACCATTGAAGTTAAATCCTTCAAAACCACTTCCACTAAATGGATTAGCTCCACCAGTAGTTTGATCGAAAGCAGCTTGGCCAAATTGATCATAAGTTTTTCTTTTTGATTCATCACCTAAAACACTAAAGGCTTCAGTTGCTTCTTTAAATTTTTCAGCATCTCCAGTTTCTTTATTATCTGGGTGATATTTTTTTGCTAATTTACGATAAGCACTTTTTATTTCGTCTTGAGTTGCACTTTTGCTAACTCCAAGAACTTCATAGTAATCTCTTTTTGTTGCCATAACTTATCTCCTTAACGATTTTAAGGGAAGCACTTGAGCTTCCCTTATATTTACTTAACTTTATTACTTTTTATCAGTAAAATCGGCATCAATCACATCATCATCTTTTTTCTCAGACTTTGTTGATTGTTCTTGTGAATAATTTTCTTGATTAGCAGTTGATTGTGAATTAAATTGTTGATTTTGCATCATTGCGGCTGCTTGTTCTAATTCATTAATTCTTCTTCTTAAAGTTTCAATATCGTTATTATCAACGGCAGCTTTTAATTCATCTCTTAATTTAGTTGTTTCTTCTTTTTGTTTAGCATCCATTTGATCGCCTTTTTCTCTTAAACCTTGATCAATTGAGCTAATGTAAGATTCGGCTTTATTTTTAAGTTCAACTTCTTCCTTACGTTTGTTATCACTTTCTTTATTAGCTTCAGCTTCACGCATCATACGATCAATTTCTTCTTTAGATAAACCATTTGATCCGCTAATTGTAATTTCTTGTTCTTTTTGAGTATCTAAATCTTTAGCGCTAACTTTAACAATACCATTGACATCGATATTAAAGGTAACTTCAATACGAGGTTCTCCACGTCTAGCAGGTTTAATTCCTGAAAGTTGGAAGTGACCTAATAATTTGTTATCTTTTGCCATTGGTCTTTCACCTTGATAAACCATAATATCGACTGCAGGTTGATTATCAACTGCGGTACTAAAGATTTGTGATTTTGTAGTTGGAATTGTTGTATTACGTGGAATGAGTGGAGTCATTACTTCTCCCATTGTTTCAATACCTAAAGTTAATGGAGTAACATCAAGTAAAACGACATCTTTAACATCACCACTTAAAATTCCACCTTGATAAGCAGCACCAATTGAAACTGCTTCATCTGGATTAATACTTAAGTTTGGTTTTTTACCAGTAATATCACTAACTAATTTTTGAACAGCTGGCATACGGATAGATCCACCAACTAATAAAATTTCATTAATGTCATTATATGTTAACTTAGCATCACTAATAGCTTTTTGTAGAGGTATTTTACATCTATCTAACAAGTGACGAGTCATTTCTTCAAATTGAGCTCTTGATAATTTCTTTTCGAAAGAAATAGGTCCGTTGCTTCCCATACCAATAAATGGAAGTGAAATTGTTGTTTCAAAGCTACTACTTAATTCAATTTTAGCTTTTTCTGCAGCATCTTTATATCTTTGAAGAGCCATTTTATCGCAAATATCTTGATTAAATTCAATCTTAATTTGTGCTCTAATCCATTGAGCTAATACTTCATCCCAGTCATCGCCACCAAGTTTGTTATCACCACTAGTAGAAACAACTTCGAAAGTACCATCACCAATATCAAGAATAGAAACATCAAGTGTACCTCCACCTAAGTCGAAGACACAAATTTTTTCGCTCTTATCTTTTCCAAGACCATAAGCTAAACTTGCAGCGGTTGGTTCGTTAATAATACGAACAACTTCAAGTCCAGCAATAGTTCCTGCATCTTTAGTAGCTTGTCTTTGAGCATCATTGAAGTAAGCTGGGACAGTAATAACTGCTTTCTCTACTGGATGACCAATGTTTGCTTCAGCATAACTTTTCATATAAGATAGGATTTTTGCACTAATTTCTTGAGGAGTAAAATCCTTATTAATACAATTAATGTGAACTTTTTCATTAGTACCCATCTTACGTTTAATACTGCTAACTGTATCAGGGTTAGTTAATGCTTGACGTTTTGCAGCATTACCAACAATAATTTCACCATTTGCTTTAAATCCGACAACTGATGGAGTAGTCATTGTTCCTTCTGGATTTGGAATAACTTTTACATTTCCATCACTTTGTAAATAACTAACAACACTGTTTGTTGTACCTAAATCAATACCTAAAATAACTTCTTTTGCCATAAATTTATTTCCTCCTTAAATTAAGCAATGTTTTTTTCTTCTTGATCATTTGTTTCGACTGGTTCTTCTTTCTTTTTAGAAACAATAACCATTGCTGGTCTAACTAAGTGATCATGAAGTTTATATCCTTTTAAAGTAACTTCCTTTACTTTGTTAGGTTCACAATCGCATTCAATTGTTTCAACTGCATGCATTGTATTTTCATCAAAATCAGCATCTAATTGAGGATTGATGACTTGAATTCCTTCCTCTTCTAATACATTAATTAATGATGAATAGACATATTTGAAACCTTGCAAATAATTTTTCATTTCGTCAGTTTTTGGCTCAATCTTGAATGCCATGTCGAATGCATCAAGTATACCAATTAATTTATCAACGAATCCTTCAATTCGATATTTAACTACTTCACGATGATCTTTTTCGATATCTTTTCTTAAGTTAGCCATATCTGCATAAACACGGTAATATTCATTTTTCCAATGTTCCATGTCAGCGTGGGCTTTTTCGATTTCTTCATCCTTTTTCGCTAACTTCTTTTTAACTGACACTTTGATTTCTTCTTTTTCTTCAGCCATTTTCCTCTCCTATTTATTCATATGTTTAATAATTTCGTTAACTATATAATCTAGATAACTAATTACTTTATTGTAATCCATTCTTTTTGGACCAATAACAGCGATTTTACGTGAATTTTCTTCATCTCCTGGGAAAACTATTTCTTTAGATACGATTGATACTTTTCCAGATAAGCTATCTTGATCTTCGTTAATTAATAATTCCTCATCGTTATCTTTAATAACTTCTTCAAGACGAACTGGATCATCGAATAAACCAAATAATTTTCTTAATTCATAAGCATCACCCATAAATTCAGGTTGTACTAATAAATTTTCTTTTCCAATAATTTCACTTCGATCGACACGATTATTTGCCATTTCGGTAAATACTTTCAATAAAGCGTTATAAATATTACTATAATCAATTAAATATTGTTCCAAAATTGGTTTAAGTGACTCTAATTTTTTTAATAAGTCTTTTATTTTAGTACCTTTTAAGCGATCATCTAATAGTTTTAAACACTTATTGACTTCGCTCATCTTATTTTTCTTACTTATAATAAAGGTTTTATTTTCTACATATCCTCTATCAGTAACAAAAATAACTGTACATGTTGTTTCATTTAAAGGAACTAATTGAATATTTATTAATCTTTCATTGTCACCTTCAGGTCCTAAAACCATGCTAGTTAAATTAGTCATATGACATAAAATAGCACATGATTCTCTTAGAACTTCTTCAATTGATTTTGAAGATTCAAATATTTTACTCAAAGAATTTTTAAAAGTATTGTCTACTTTTGTAACACGTAAGTTCTTTATATAGTATTTATACCCTTTAGCACTTGGTACTCTACCGCTACTAATATGAGGTTTTTCAATATAACCTTCAGCTTCAAGAATTCCCATCTCGTTTCTAACGGTTGCACTACTATATGGCAAGCTATATTTTTCAATCAAATATTTACTTGCGACTGGGGTTGCAGTTTGGACAAAATCTTCAACAATAAGTTTTAATATTTCTTGTTTTCTTGTAAGTTTCATATTTGTTCTCTTTAGCACTCATTTTTTCTAAGTGCTAACAATAATATAAACTAACAAATTAGCACTGTCAATAAAAAAGTGCTAAATTTTTATTAAATATTTTTACCCATTTTTGTACAAACTTGAAAAAAACAGATAAAATATAATTTAGTAGTTTTCTAGTATACTTTAAGTATATTTTTATATATACTCAAAAAATTTAACTATTATTTGATCCTGAATAATAAAGCCCTTTTTTGTACATTTTAAATAATTTTTATCAATTTTTATAAGTCTTTCTTTAACTAATATATCTATTATTTTAGAAAATTCTTCTAAAAAATTAACTTTAAAAATACTTTCATATTTAATTAGACTTAGTCCCTTTTTAAGTCTTAACCCAACCATAATAAACTCTTCTTTATGTAGTTTTTCATCTATTACTTCTTCTTCAATTTTTCTTTCGCCATTTAAATATAATAAAAGATTAGAAGAGACTTTATAACGCACATTGTTAATATATCCGTGTGCTCCTGCTCCTATTCCAAGATAAAAATTATCAAGCCAATAATTTAAATTATGTTTTGATTCAAAACCTTTTTTAGCAAAATTACTTACTTCATAACATTTAAATCCATTTTTATTTAATCTACTACTTATATAGTCATAATATATACGTGAATCATCCTCGCTTATTTCTTTTATTTTTTGATTATAAAATAAAGTATTTTTACTTATTGTTAAACTATATAAAGAAACATGGTTAACATCTAGTTCAAGGAAAGTATCTAAATTATTTTTAATATCATTTAAATTTTCATTAGGTAAACCATATATAAAATCAACATTAATATTTGAAATATATTTTTTTGTTCTATTTATTGCTTCTTTAAAGTCAATATTACTTTGACGATTAAGTCTAGCTAATGAACTTTGATTAAATGTTTGAATTCCGATAGATACTCGATTAACTCCATATTTAGTAATTAATTTTATAAATTCATCATTAATATCTTCTGGATTACATTCAATAGTAAATTCATATTTATTTAGATGCATTTTAGATAATACTTTTAGTATTTTCTCTAAATTATTAAATTCTAAACAAGATGGTGTTCCTCCACCAATATAAATTGTTTTAAATAATAAAAACTTGTTTTGGACTTCTTTTAAATCCTTAACAAGTTCATTTATATATTTGTCTTCAAAAGTTTTGTTTTTTAATATTTTAAAAAAATCACAATAGGAGCAAATATTTCTACAAAATGGAATATGAACATAAAGACTATTTATCTTTTGTTTCATTTTCGTTTTCTTTTTCAAATTTTTCGAATTCTTTTTTAGTTTCTTCGTCATCTACATCAACTAAATAACGATTCAAATCTTCTTTTACAATTGTATCTTCATCTGGTTTATCTTCTTTTTTATTTTTGAATATTAATTTTCTAATAAAGAAAACCAATAAAGCAATTATGGCAAAGACTACTATAATTAGTATTAAAATAATTCCAGGATTATTCCATAAATTGTTATCTAATAAATTCATAATTTCTCCTATCTTTAATTTTTCTTAACTGGTATATAAACAAATTTATTTTTTAATGGTTCTTTTCGATAAAATCCAAGGTAAACAAGGAAATCCATGCTTGTTCTAGCTGTTTCATAAGCACAACCAACTTCCTTTTTAAATTGGGCAATAGTATATTTTGATCCAAGAGTACAATGTCTTGCATAAAAATAAGCTTGCGAACGCGATAAATCAGGATAAATTTCAAGAAGACGTGTCTCCAGTTTAGATGCTTCTTCTTCACTTAATCCTTCTGGAATATTTGAAAAGGCAATAGTTTTATTGTAATTTAGAACGCTAGTTGTTTGCTTTGGTTCTTCAACAGCTTGTTTACTAATTTCTTCAACTACAGGCTTTTCAATCGTTTCATTTTCTATTTTATTTTCTTTATTGTCAACACTATATGTTTCTTCTTTTATCTCATCACGCATTGATTTTACAATTCGATCTAAATATTCATCCATACCAGATTCAAATTTTCTTAAAACATAATCAATGACATAAGTTAAATCTAAAGTTCTTTGACTTTCTAAGATAATTGCTTCAAGTTCTTCTTTATTAAGTAATAACTCTTCAACATTTAAAAAGACACTAACTTCTTCTAAATCATTATGAGCTAAGATATTTTTAAATAATAAAACACTTATTTCTTCGCTAAAAGTCTCAAATGGTTTTATATAGTATACATAATAAAGAGCGCTAACAGCTTTAACAAATAAAGAAGCATTGCTAGTTTTTAAGAAAGTAATCAAAGAATTCATTGATGTTTCAATATTGTCAACAGGAACTCCTAAATATAAACGATTGATAACTACTTTACTTAATCCAGAATTAACTTCTGTTGTTCGATAAAATTCGGTTAAATCATTAGTTCCAAGTAATGCGCTATAAATTAATCCTAAAAAGTCATCATTAATATCGTATTGATAATTATCAACGACTTTCATTAAAGCATCATAGTATCTACTTAAAATATATAAATCAGGTGAAAGTAAATTTTCATTGCCATTAATAATATTTGATAAATCAGATTCATTGATTTCTAATTTATATTTTCTTGCAATAGACTTTAATATAATGTGTAAAGAGTTTTCTTTAAAAGCTCTTTTTCCATTTTTCCCTAATTTTGAATAATTAAGCATTGCACGAACTAATTTGCGTTCAACTTTATTTATACGTTCACTGATAGTAGGCGTTAAACAAATACTATAATTAACCCCTGTAATGTGTTTTAAGCTTAAAATAATTTGGAAATTACTTCTATATTCAAGAATTTGATTCCAAATATTATCTATTAATTGTATTTTCATCGCTTTTTTTACATCTTGCTGAGTTGCATAGATGTTATTACTAAAGCGAACTCCTAAATCATTAGCACCCATATATAACCTCTCTTATTAATTATATTAATAAAATGATTTTGTGACAACATCAATCTACTAAAAAATTACTAAAAAATTACTACTTAATTTTCCTCATCATCTAAAGATAAAATACTCATAAAAGCTTCTTGCGGAACATCAACACTTCCGATTGATTTCATACGTTTCTTTCCCTCTTTTTGCTTCTCGAGTAATTTACGTTTTCTTGTAATATCTCCACCATAGCATTTAGCTAAAACATCTTTTCTAACTGCTTTAACATCTGCTCTAGCAATTATTTTTCCATTAATTGCTGCTTGAATTGGAACCTCAAATTGTTGGCGAGGAATGACTTCTTTTAACTTACTAACAAGCCTAATTCCGCGATGATAAGCAAATGGTTTATAAACAATTGAGCTTAATGCATCAACTACTTCCCCATTTAATAAAACATCCATTTTTGCTAGATTGCTCGCTTTATAATCACTTAATTCATAATCAAGTGAAGCATATCCTTTGCTATAGCTTTTTAATTTATCAAAGAAGTTATAAATAATTTCGCTTAATGGTATTTCATAATGCAAAATCATTCTTGTATCATCAAAATATTCTAAATCAATATAAATACCACGTTTATCTTGGCAAAGTTGCATAATTGGACCGACATAATCTTTTGGCGTCATAATACTTGCTTTTACATAAGGTTCTTCAATTGATTTAATTAAAGTTAAATCAGGCATTTTGCTAGGATTATCTAAATTAATTACTTCTCCATTTGTCATTACAATTTTATATATAACGCTTGGTGCAGTTAAAATGAGATCTAAATTATATTCTCTTTCTAATCGTTCTTGAATAACATCCATATGTAAAAGACCTAAAAATCCGCATCTAAAGCCAAATCCTAATGCTTGAGAGGTTTCAGGTTCAAATTTTAAACTACTATCATTAAGACTTAATTTTTCTAAAGCATCTTTTAAATCTTGATATTTACGGCTATCAGTTGGATATATTCCACAAAATACCATTGGATTAATATTGCGATATCCTGGTAAAGCTTCACTAGCTTCATTATTAACTAAAGTTATAGTTTCACCAACACGGACATCTTTAATATCCTTAATTTGTGCACATAAGTAACCAACTTCTCCACAATATAAAGCATCACTTTTTATTTCGCTTGGAGTACGAATTCCTAATTCAGTAACTGTATAAATTTTATTTGAACGCATTAGTTTAATTTGGTCTCCAACTTTTACAGAACCATCTTTAATTCGAATTAAAACAACTACTCCACGATACGAATCATAATAGCTATCAAAAATAAGAGCTTTTAAAGGATTTTCATTGTTTCCTGATGGGGCAGGGATATCTTTTACAATTCTTTCCAAAATTTCTTTAACATTTTCTCCGGTTTTAGCACTAGCTAATATAGCATTATCACCATCAAGACCTAATCGATCCTTAATTTCTTTTTTGCAAACATCAATCATTGCACTTTGCAAATCAATTTTATTAATAACAGGGATAATTTCTAAATCATTATCTATTGCTAAATACATATTAGCCAAGGTTTGTGCCTCAACTCCTTGAGTAGCATCGACAATAAGTAAAGCTCCTTCACATGCAGCTAAAGAACGCGAAACTTCATAAGTAAAATCTACATGCCCTGGAGTATCAATTAGATTAAAAATATATTCTTGTCCATCATCAGCCAAATATTCGATAGTTACTGCGTTTAATTTAATTGTAATACCTCTTTCTCTTTCTAAGTCCATCGAATCAAGAATTTGGTCTTTCATCTCACGTTTAGTAATAGTATTGGTAAGTTCTAAAATACGATCAGCCAAAGTAGATTTACCATGATCGATATGAGCAATAATACTAAAATTCCTAATACGTGATTTATTGTATTTCATAGTTATTGATTATATCAATTTTTGTAAAAATTGTTCAAAATATTTCGCAATTCTTCAAAAGAATAAATTCTTTTGTAATTATTCCGTTCATCCTTAAATAGATTTCGATAATTAGCGTTTAAATATCTAGTATCAATTAATAAAGCACTTCCTTTATCACTTTCACTTCTAATTAGTCTTCCTACTGCTTGCATTACATGATTCATTCCAGGATTAATGTAAGCAAATTCATTACCATTTTGAGAAAGATTGTCGTAATATTCTTTCATTAAATTATTTTCAAAATTAAAACTAGGTAAGCCTATTCCAATAATAATTACACCAATTAATTTATCATTTGCTAAATCTATACCTTCACTAAAGCTACCACCCATTACAGCAAATCCAACAGCAGTTTTCTTAGGATTATTTTTAAAATTTTTAATAAAACTATCTTTTTCTTTTTGACTCATTAAGCGATTTTGAAAAATTAGCTTTTTATCTTTATTTTTTGGCATAGATTCTTTTAACATCCTTAAATATTCAAATGAAGGCGCAAATACTAGATAATTACCAATTTTTGCATCTATAAAATTATTAATGTAATCAATTACTACGTTAATAGTTTCTTTTCTTTTTGAATACAAAATGGATGTATTTGTATTAATTAATAAATTAAAATTATTCGGATCAAAGGGACTTCTTAATAATATTTTTTTAGATTCATTAGAACCAATAATAACTTTTTCATAATATTCTAATGGAGTTAAAGTACCACTAAAAAAGATTGCTCCATTTGTTCTATTTAAAATATTTTTTATAAAAAATGAAGCATCAATACATAATAATTTGATGTACAAGTCTGTTTCAGTTGATTTATGTACATATATATAGAAACTCTTATTTCTTAAATCATTAATTTTTAAAAATTTAAATACTTCACGTGAAAATTCTTCGCAATCTTCACTATAAAAGTTAGTGTTATCATTAGAAAATTTTTTAAATTTCTCATCAAAATTTTTTAAGGCATTAACAAATCCTTCATCAAGATTATTAACTAAAATATCCTGAGCTAAACTTCCATCTTCTTGTGTAAAATCAAAATTTATAAACTCCTCAAAATATTCTTCAATTACTTTGATTGCTTTTTTTACTGATACTGACTTTTCCTTTTTGAATCCTTTTTTAAATGATAAAAGACTTGATAAGGTTAATGTTGAACTATACATATCTTTGCTTCGACTAACTAAGTTATGAGCTTCATCAACTAAAAAGAACATATTATATTGCTTATCAGGAGCTTCAAAAAATCTTTTTAAATACGAAATCGGATGAAAACAATAATTATAATCACAAACAATAAAGTCTGAGAATAAGCTTAAATCTAGTGATAACTCAAATGGACAAATTGTATTTTCCCAAGCAACTTTTTTTAAATATTCTTCATCAAAAACATTTTCTTCATGCAAACATTTTTTTAAAACATTAAGTAATTTATCATAATAATCTTTTGCAAAAATACAGTTATCGGGATTACATTTTCTTTTTTCACATAAACACATTTTTTCTTTGCCTAAAATGTTAACTACTTTAATTTTTGCTCCCTTATTTACAAAGAGTCTAAAAGTCTCATTAGCTTGAAAAAATCCACTATTTTTGGCAGTTAAATAAAAAATTTTATCGTTTTGTTTATTTATTAAAGAATCAAAAGTTGAAAATATTGTTGATACTGTTTTCCCAAGACCTGTAGCTGCTTCAACAAAACCTATTTGACGATTAGTGATTATATCTTTACAAAAACTAATTAATTCGAATTGTCCTTTATGCATCAAGCTATATGGAAATTCAAAATTGCGTAAAGAAATAATTTTTTCTTTGTTTAGATTTTCAATAATTGATAAAAAATCAATGTAAATATCAAGGTAATGTTCAACTTCTTGTTGTAATTCACTTATTGTAAACGAGAATTTCTTAACACTTGTTTTTTTATTTTTTTGTGAAATATAAGTTAAAAAGATGCTGATATTATTAAGGTTATTATTTAAGCAATAAATATATGCATAACAAATTGCTTGTCCTAAATGCCAATTTTTATTTTGCTCATAAAATAATTCTAAATCAGCATTAGTTGTTTTAATTTCATCGATAGAAAAACTTCCATCTGCGTTTTTAATTAAGCCATCACATCTTCCATGTAAATTAATAGTTAAATTTCTATATTCAAAAATTCTAGATAAACTAACTTCTGGATAATAATTTGATTTTTGTTGTTTTTGATAATACTGATGAATTAAAGTTCCTTCAGATAAAGTTCCTTGATTAAATACTCTTTCATCAATACTTCCGCTTCTTAAAGATAAGTCAACTAATTGATGTACACTTAAATCTATTATTTTTTTCATTTAATAATTTGTCCAACTGTGAACAATTTTTGATTACCATTGTAAAAATCTTTAAAATTAGAAATTTTCTTTCCGGGTTTTTGCAAAATTTTTATATCAATATAACCATTTTTTGTTTCAACAAAAAATCCATTTTTATCATATTTAGAAATCTTTCCAGGTGTTGTTTTACCATCCAAAATAACAGGCAATGCCGAGAAAACTTTAAATTTTTCATCATTATAAATAAAATAACCACCGATATTCATCGAAATCGCACGAATTATATTACAAATTTTCTCTGAAGATTGATTAAAATCTATCATTTCAACATCATTTGAAATTTTAGCTGTAAAGGAAACTTCTTCAATATTTTGCTCAATACCCTTATTAAGGCCGTTAATGACATCTTCAATTCCTTGATCAAAAGCTTCAAAACAGGCATATGCAATTTTTTTAGAAAGAGTTGTGAAGTTATCTTCATCTAAAATAGGAACTTTTACCTTGTAAAACATTTTACCAGCATCCATTTCTTTAACCATTTCCATTAAAGTTACACCTGTTTCTTTATCACCATTAAGTAAAGCAAATTGAATTGGAGCCGCTCCACGATATTTAGGTAATAATGATCCATGTAAATTATATGCACCTAATCGAGGTAATCTTAAAATGTCTTCAGAAATAATTTGCCCATAAGCCATCGTTAAAATAATATCAAACTTAAGTTGTTTGACTTCTTCATAATGATTTCTAATTTTATCAAATTGATATACGGGTATATTATGGACCAAAGCAATTTGTTTAGTTGCAACTGGAATAATATTACCTTTACGATCCTTTTCTTTATCAGGTTGGGCAATAACTCCTACAATATTAAAATTGTTTTCAATAAGTTTACTTAAGACAATACTACTTATTTCCGGAGTTCCTAAATATAAAATTTTCAAATTGTGTTTTTCTATTTTTTTCATCCTAAATATTATATTATTTATTAGGAAATTATTCGACTTTTTTGTGTTTTATTACAAATAAATTAATTTATTTAAATAAAAATGATATTTTTTTCTAATTTATTTGCAATGAAAGAACTTTTTATATATAATCAATGAGTATCGAAAGAGGTGTAGACTATGGCAAATATTAAATCACAAATTAAGAGAAACAAAACAAACGAAAAAGCTAGAATTAGAAATGTCTCATACAAATCAAAATTAAGAACAGCTATTAAACAAGTTAGATTAGCTTGCGAAGCAAATGATAAAGAAAAAGCACTTAAACTTTTAAGAGTTGCTAATAGTATTATCGATAGAGCTGTCGTAAAAGGTATTGAACATAAATCCACTGCTGCTCGTCAAAAATCTAATTTACAAAATTTAGTCAATAAATTAGCTTAATAAGTTAAAAAATAATGAAAAATAAAACTGCTTTTGAAGCAGTTTTTTTATGCATTGAAATTAAGTAAAAATATTTCAAAAGCATAAAATCTATCTACTTCATTATGCTTAATCTTCTTATCAAGTAATGCTAAATCATTTAAAGCTTTTTTTATACTATCTTCATTTATTTTTTTACTATCTTGTAAGGTATAATAAATTTTTCCTTTTTTAACTTTAAGTAAATTTGCAATTTCATCAACATTATTCCCTTGTTTCATTAGAAATTTAATTTGATTAATTAATATTAAAGAATTGCTCATAATACTAATAAGAGTAATTGGTTCAATATTTTGTGTAGTCCTTAAATCTCGATAAATTTGCAAAGCTTTATCTTTATCATTTTTTAATAACGCTTTAGTTAAGGCAAAAATGTCATCTTCATTAGGCTTGATAAAAATTTCTTTTACATCACATAATGTGATTTTTTTATTACAATAAAGTTCTAATTTTTCAGCTTCATTTATAAAATGTCTTAAACTTCCGTTTGATCTTAAAACAATTTCATTTATTGCTTCTTCATCAATGCTAAATTCTCTTTTCTCAAAATATTTTTTAACATAAAGTGGCCAATCTGCTTCAGTTAAATTAGTCAAAAATTTCTTATTTTTAGAATCAATAGCTTGATAGATGATATTTTCTTTATCAATATCATCGCCATCATAAGTTAAAATTAAAATTACATCTTCTGAATTATCTTGAATAATATATTTTTTTAAAAGTTCATAATTATTATTTTTTAATATTTTATTTTTCTTAATTTTTGCATATTTAGTTTCTTTTTTTAAAAAAATTGTATCTTTTAAAACAACTATTTTTTTGTTATAAGCTAAAGATAATTGATAACATTCGTTAATTATTTCATTAACACTTGTTTCATTAGCGTTAAATGAGACAACATTTTTCTCTTCATCTTTAAAAAATTTATTAATAAAAGAATCTAAATAAATATTTAATCTTTCAGAATCATTACTAAAAAATAAATAAGTCATGCAATTATTATATACTAAAATGCTCTAAATTTATAAGTAATTGTCCCTTCAAGATCTGTACGACGACATTTAATATTTAATTTCGTTAAATTTTGCAATGTTTTTTTGCTAGGATGATTAAATTTATTATTTATTCCACATGATACAATAGCTTCTTTTGGAGAAACTTCTTTTAAAAATTCATATGATGAGGAAGTGTCACTACCATGATGACCAAGTTTTATATAATCACATTTAAGATTTTGATAGTTATTTAAAATATTTCTTTCAACCTTAGTAGTTGCATCTCCCATAAACAAAAAAGAGATATTATTAACATCTAGATAAATTACTAAACTTTTGTCATTCTCATCAGTTGCATTTTTTAAAGTATTCAAATTTATAAATTTTAAATTACTACTATAAACTGGAAACGAACTGTTGTAATCATATATAGTTAGAATGTTAAACTTTTTATTTAAGCTTTCTAAACTTCCATAATGATCATAATCATAATGAGTTATAAATACAGCGTCCAATTTGTATACACGTTTTCTTCTTAAAAATGGTATTAGGGAATTCTCAGCTAAATCATAATTTAATAAACCTCCAGTATCTATTAAAAAGTTTTTATCTTTATAATGAATATAGGTTGAGTCACCTTGACCAACATTTAAAAACGATACTTCAAAAGTAAAATATTCTTTAATTGGAATTATATAAAATAAAGAAAATACAGTTGTCAATATCAAGATTATTTTGGTATTCCTTTTATAGTTTATTTCTAAAAAATACATTAATAAAATCATCAACAAAAAATAAATAATATATATGTTAATATCAAATTTAGGAATATTTATATTTAATTCTTTTATTTCAATTAAATTAAAAAAATTTAAAATATCTACCATTGGTTTTTCTAAAAATTTTAGATGAATTCCATAAAAACTTAATAATGAAAAAGTAAAGAAAATTTTAAAAAAACCTGCAAAACTCAAGTTAAATATTAAATTTATAAAATTAATATATCCATTAAATTCTAGATAAAATGGTATAAAAAAGATAAAGAAAATAATTTTTGTTTTTAATAGTTTAACAAATTTATGTGCACTAGAAATATATAATTTTGAAAACATAAAAATAAAAGAAAATATTAAAGAAATATAAAAGGATGCAGAATAAATTAGTCTTATATCAAGAAGCAAAAAGCACAAATATAAAAGTGAAATCTTCTTTAAATTATCGTAATGCTTATTTAAAAAGATTAAATTAAAAATAAACAAAACTGCTGTTTTAAACACACTAAATCTATAAATATTAAATAATATATAAGGTGATAATAAAATCAAAGATAAGAGCCTACTTTCTTTTTTATTACATATATAAGCAAATGACTTACTTAGGCCATATAATGCAAAATTCAAGTAAACTCCACTTATTGATAATATATTTATTAATAAATTCGTAGCTTTATCATCTATTTCTTCATTAAATAATATTAAATTCACATAATTTTTTAGTTGAACATCATTTATTCTTACTAATATATCTTCTTTATAGCCTTCAAAATCTAATGGAAATTTCAATAAGGTATTAATTTTGTTAATCTTTAAATAATAAGAGGTTCCACTTAGCTTTAGAAATTTATTAAAATCAAAAGATGATTCATAATGAATAAAATTTAATTCACTTCTACTGCCAGAAACATTAACAATATCAAATAAATTTAATTCTTCATTATTTGTAACATAATATTTAGTAAAAAATGTTCTTATAATTAAGTAATTGTCACTTTTTTTAACAACAATACCCCATATGTTACTTGTATTTATATCAACAATGTTAATATTTATAAATACTAAACCTATTATTAAAAAGAAGATTTGAAATAATATAATTTTTAGGTTTTTCTTAAAATACTTTAAATTAATATAAACAATTAAAGAAAAGATAATTATATTAAGAAAAATAAATTCTACATTTAAAAGTAAAATTCCAAGAATTAGTGATAATAAGCAAAGAAATATTGCCATATTAATCAACTAAAATAATATAATTTCTTAATTTTGTATAAGTTGCATTGCCAATTCCATTAACTTTCATGATATCTTCTAATGTTTGATATAATCCATTTTCATTACGATAATCAATTATTGATTGTGAAATTGTGTTGCCAATTCCTTCAATAAAACTTAATTCTTCAGGATCAATGTAGGAATTAATGTTTACTTTTTGAAGTTCTTCCGTTGCACAAATATCAGTTGGATTATATCTTGGTGGAATATAATATTGAACACTTTTTTCTACAATTGCTCCAGGCAAAAAAGCTCTTGTATCTGCTTTATCAGTTACTCCTCCTGCTTTATCAATTAAATCTTGCATGGTCGAGTTTTCATCTAATAAGTAATTACCAGGACTAACGACATAACCACTAATTCCAATTGAATTTCTAACAACATCAGCTGGATTAGTGACATCATTTGCTTGTAAACTACTCCCATCAATAAGTTTAAATGCCAGCAAGCCGATTATTGTTACAATAACGACACCTAAAATAATTTTTAATGTTAAAGACATATAATACCTCCTCATATACAAGACGCTTTAAAAAACTTTTTATGGGGGGTATTTTTTTCTTTAGTCTAGACTTTTTAAAAAACTGATATACAATTAATGTATGAATTACGGAAAAAACATGAAATATTTTAGAGTCAAAGCTGGTCTTTCTCAAAAAGAAGCTGCTAGTAGACTCGGCATTAATTATTATCAATTATGTAATTATGAGATAAATCGTTCAGAACCAAATCTAGATACTTTAGTTAATATGTCATATTTATATAATGTTTCAGTTGATACATTAATAAAAGGCGAAATTGATTCCCAACAAGCCAAAAATAATTTGCTTGAACAAATAGAAAATAACGAAAATCTAGTTAATGGACTTTTAGATTTAGTAGAGCATTTTAAAGTAAAATCTTAAAAAATAACTAAGATTTGCAAGGTTTTTTACAAAAATTGCATAAAAAAAGATGGAATTGAATTCCATCTTTTTAATATTAAGTTAAGCAGTATATAATGACCATTCAACCGTGCAATTCTTGCTTCCTGGATCTGTAGCAGGAAGTTTTGCAATAATTGAAGCATCTTTTCCAAAGGTTAGTGGTACTCTTAAGTCAGCAGTTTGATAAGCTCCAGCATTTGTATTGAAAATACATTGAGTATAAACTGCAGTATCAAAATCTATTGAATATAAATTATCGCTAACTTTAGTCATGGCTGAACCTGGCCAAGCAGATTTATCACCATTTGCTCCCCACATATAACAATTTGGAGCATCAGTTGAAAGTGCGTTCCACCAACTATTTGTTTCGAAATAAATTGTATAAATGCCTAAATCAACTGGTTCAGGATCATTATCAGGATCATATATTCCTTCAGTGACACTAGCATAATTTCCATCACCATACCAAGCAGGTGTTGAATCAAGAATATACATATCATTTGGTGCAGTTGGTAAAGGTAATACTTCGGTTCTTGCTCCCCAATCAGTAAAGCCATTATCTCCAGTTCTTATAAATTGAATCTTACTAGCTTTATCACCATCTAAAATTGCTTGCCAATAGTTAAATCCACTTTGAGCATTATAAGTAATATGAGTCATCATTTCTCCAAGAGTTGGATTATAACTAATTACTTTGTCATTTTCATCATATACTAAGATATTTGTTGAAGCTGCTGATGTATTCCACCAATCACTGTCTTTAAAGTAGACCGTAATTGGATTATCATAATCAGGAAGTAAAGTTGTTCCACTTCCTAAAGATGGAATTGGATCAACTTCATCAGTTAATTCACCATCAGTAATAACAACTTCATTACCTTGGCCAATTAATTCACTATTAGATTCCTCTGTTTCAACATAGTCTAATTTTACCGTAAAAACATTTTCCCCTGAAAGTAAAGTAAACGAATAGACATTGTCTTCTACTTTTAATAATGGGAACATATCATTTTGAGTAACAGAATTAACATAATAATCTTTATCTGGAGTAATTGTTAAACTACCACGATCACCAGAATTACCACTTAGGGAGGAGATTGAACATTCAATTTTGGCATGTTCATTTGGAGTAATTACAATTGTGGCGCTTTGCGATGTAGTTTGAGTACCATTTTGATTACATCCAGTTAAGCTAAACAAAGGAGCAAATAACAATAAACTAAAAAGTAAAATATTCTTCTTCATATTATTTCCTCCTATTCCTTAACAATAACAATTCCATAACTTGTTGGTAAACTAATATTACCGTTTTCAACAGTTAATGTACCAATGTTAGAAAATACTACTGTTCCAACAGTTGTATAATCTTGAGAAGTTAGTGGTCCATTAAAGTAAATATGATAATTTCCACTAATACCTTCACGGTATAATCCAAGTTTATTGCCGCTTGAATTTAAGCTTTCAATATTAGCGACGGTTCCAGATGAATATGTAGTTTCATCAACGATTTCACTGCTAAATTTTAAATCTTTCTTAAGTTGAACTAATTGGCAATACATATCGAAGTATTCTTTTAATTCAGCTTTACGACCATAATCGTATGCGTTAGTAGCATCTGGAGATTTATATGAATTGTGAGTAATACGTTTCCCATACATATTAACTTCATCTTTTTGAATTTCTTCACTAGTTTCAATCTTTGTTCTAAAGATTTCTTCACCACCATTAATAAAGGAAATACCATTTGACATTAAAACCATACCGTTAACAGCTACGCTAGCTCTAGCTACGGTTTCAATATCAGGTTCGATTGTATGAGTTGAATTACCTAAATTCCAGTTTAATTGATCGAATAAAGTATAGTTATCATGGCAAGATACATAGTTAACATTTTGTAATGGATTAAATCCACAACCGCCATAACCATTTGCTCCAAGAAGCATTAATTTACTTCTTCTAATAACATCTTCACTTGGATTAGTATTTGAAATTAAGCCACTATAAGCAACAGTATTATTAATATCATTATCGCCTTTTAAAGCGTCACGTCCACCATTATTGAAACCACCTACATACCCATCACCAACATATGGGGTATTACTTTCTTCGGTTCTATTTGGATATAAATATTGAGCTAAGTTTTGATTAACCGCTAAATAATTACTATTTAATCTAGGAGCAGTTGCATACCATCCTTCACCATAAACAACAATATCAGGATCAATATCATATAAAGCATCAGTTAAATCGCTCATTGTCTTTAAGTCAATAGCACCCATTAAATCAAATCTAAATCCTTTAATTTTATAATTTGTTGCCCATTGACAAACACTATCAATAATGAATTTTCTCATCATTGGAGCTTCAGTTTTAACTTCGTTTCCGCATCCACTAGCATCACTATAGCCACCTAAATCATCTAAACGATAATAATATTTTGGCATCAAACGTTCAAAATTAGAGGTTGGAGCACTGCTAACGTGATTATAGACGACGTCCATAATAATACGAGTATGATTTTCATTAGTTGCAAATTTTTGAACTAACTCTCTAAATTCTTTTATGCGAGTATATCCATTGCGTGGATCACTACTATAAGCACCTTCAAGAGCATTATAGTTTAAAGGATTATAACCCCAGTTAAAATCACCAAGAGTGTCATAATCAACTACTTGAGCAACTTTTTCGTTTTCACTACCTTCGTTATAAACTACTTCTTTACGTGCTCTTTCAGCGTTATCTTGATCGAAAATAGGTAATAGTTGAAGCGCATTAACACCATATTCAACTAAATGGTCATAACCAGTTTTTACACCATTATAAGTTATACCTTCTTCAATAAAACCTGTAAATAAACCTTGTTTTTCTTTAGGACCATTCCAAGTATCGCTCATTGTTAAATCACGAATATGAACTTCACTAACAACAAGTTCTTGTGGAGTTGTAATATCAAGTTCTTCAATACCATCCCATTTAAGAGGTAAATCATCCCAATTAGAAGGTTTTGCTTCTTCGCCATCAAAATCAACAATCATTCCACGACTGCCGTCAATACCAGTACTTTGAGCATATGGATCAACTACATCATTAGTTCCAGCAGTATTAATAACACGATATGTATAATATTTGCCACTTAAATCTCCTGGAATTTCGACTTCCCAAACAAATGTTTGTAAGTTTAACTCCATATCGTAAAGTTCATAAGCATCGACAATACCTTGTTCAACTATATTATTATATTTAGTTTCATCAAGATAAGATTTATCATAGCCATAATCATAAAGTTTCAATTGCATCAACGAAGCAGTTGGTGCCCAAACTTTAAAGACTGTTTTTACTTCATTACCATCTCTAACTACATGAGCTCCTAAATCATCTCCATTATAAGAAAGAGCACTAAATTCAGGGGTTTCATATAAGTTTTCATAAGTTAATGTATAAACAGCAGTCTTTTCTGGTTTATCTTTAAATTTAGCTTCTAAAACGTATTTGCAATTTAAAGTTAAAGTCTTAGAGAATTTAACTGCAATACTTGATTTATTAATATTTGAAGCACTAAACAAAAGATAGTCTTCTTTTTTACCTTGTTGTAAGGAACTATTAAAGGAAGCATAACTTTGAGTGAATTTATAAATTTTTAATTCACTTAAAATACTTTCACCATTACCAGTTCCATCACTTGTATAAACATTAATTTTCTTAAAATCACTTGAAATAAAAGCTTTGGAAATTTGATCGCTACGTGCATCTTCTTCGGTTTTATAAATATCAAAACCAGTATTTCTTGCTAAAGCCCATATTTCTAATAAATAAGTTCCATCTTCTTGTAAAGTTGGTGGATAATCTTTGTATAAAATTGGAATTTCAGCTGATTTTCCACTCCAAGTGCCGGCGACTTTGACCATAAAAGAAAATGAAGGATCTTCGATTTTAAAGACTTCCATTGGCGAGAAAGTAAAAGCATATGTAAAATTATTACCTTCATCAACCATTTCAAATTCTATTTCAGGTGCAGCATTATCAGACCAAATCCAAAAACGTTTATCATCATAAGCATTATCATCACGATGATAATGTATTGTTACCAAATCAGGAAAAGTGTAACTATCTTCTAGCTCATCATCACTTGATTTAGTTCCGAAGTTTGTTTTAACTAAATCGCTATTTTTAGTATCTTCTTCTAGGAGCTCTGTTTTGACTTCATCACTTTCATTTTGAGAAGGAATGAGTCCACACCCACTAAGTAATCCTAAAGAAGATAAAATAACTAAGCCTCTTTTTAGATTCATTTATTTCTCCTTTATAAAATTTCATTATAACTAACTAGAATAGTTCCAGTTAGCGTTTTTAATGAATTATAGCTTATTAAATCATATGAAAGTAACATCCCATATTGATTTAAAGTATATGAGTATGAATTTGTAACATCATCTGTAACAAAATCTTCAATAGTCAATGTAAGTTCATTAGTATCTTCATTGACACTCATAAAATCTTGGAAACGATATAATTGCTTTATATCGTCTCCATAAAATAAACCACCTGTTTTTAAGCCACTATTATCAGAAGAATAAAATATTCGAGTAAGAGTTTCCTCAACATAACTTACTTCAACAATATTTTCGTTAACTTTATTATCATAATTTTCATACATATGATACTTTTTATCATCACTATCAAAATATATTTTCTTGATAGCATCATTTGTTCCGCCTTCAGCATATATGCCTAAATATTGTTCGTGAATATTGTAATAATAATTTTCTTCTTCTAAACTTGCTTCTAAAGTAGTGTAACGATAAGATGTAATTTTGTTATTTTCTTTAACTTCAAAAGACGATGTTAATTTAATTGTCTTCGTATTTTTTTTAGCACTATCAAAATTTACTTTTTCAAAGTAATTTTCTATTTCTTCTCTTAATTCGATGTTATTACAAGAAACTAAACTAATCGAGAATAGTGCTAGAAAGAAAACAATTTTATTCGTATTCATAAGTTGAAATTAATTTAACTGTTTGAGTACTAGGATCTTTTCCATCATTAATTGAAGCAATGCTTTCTTCGATTAAATATCCTTCATTGTTATATACAAATCTTAAATTCCATCTAGCATTTAAACGTGAAACTTCATCAAAAACATTTTTAATTGACAATTGATTATTACTACTAAATGCTTCTAAAACTAATGATCCGTTTGCATCAATATAGTTGTTTGTTGCATTGTAGCAAGATGTATCTACTAAAACTGTAAATATTTGATAAAATTGGCAACTTGTATTCATTTCATCTTTGGAATCAACATAATAAAATTCACCAGCATCAATCTTAAGAGGTAAACTTAAAAACATTGAAGTTGATCCAGAAATTGCAATATTGCGAAGAGTTTTATCAACTTCTTCAACTTCTAAAGCATGTCCTTCACCAGTTGCAGTAAACTTTGTATATGTTGCAGGAGTTATGGAAGCAGCATATTGAATTAATATTGCTTCATCATAACGTGGTGAGGTTCCACAACTAACAATTCCTAAAGAGCTAATTAAACTTAAAAGTAAAACTATTTTCTTTTTCATTTAGAGCCCCTCCTAATATAGACGAATATTCAAACCGCTTTCGATAATTTGTGTTTTTTCTAAATCTAAGGAAACTTTTACAGTATCTTTATCGATTAAGTTCTCTTTAGTTTCAATAAAGATATGTTTTTTTGTTTCTTTAACTTCACATTCAACAAATTTTCTTAATTTATAATCAAGTACTTTAAGTGGAACGACTTCAAAGCCTTTTTCATCAAGCTTATATGCATTATGAGGTACATTAATAATATAAACTTTAGAGAAAACTTTACTTCCAACACCTTGAATTAATTTATTTGTAATAACATCAGGTGAAACAAAATAAGTTTTTTCGTTTCCTTGAAGCTTAAAGAAGAAAAGTAATCCAGCTTTATTAACTTTGCTAACCTTTTTAGCATTAAGTTCTTTTAATTTAGCTTCATGTTCTTTAGTTAAAACGTTAAGTAAATTATTTTCACGTTCGAATTTCTTAGTTTCTTCTTTTAAATTATTACGAATATTATTTAATTCACGTTTATAAGCACCGGTTATAGCGCTCTTCTTAGCATCAAAATCAAATCCTTCTGCATTTAATTTATTTTCAAGATCATTTGCCTTTTCTTTTGGTAAATTTTCTTTAAATAATGTATGATCAGCTTTTCTTAAAATAATAACATCGCGGTCTTTATTAGTTGCTAAGACGTTTTTATAATCTTCATTTTCATCAGCAACACGTTTAGCATAAATATCATTAATTTTTAATTTAATTTCTTTGATATTTGCACTATGTTCGCGCTTAATTACACTTAAGTCTGCTTTATATTTTGCTTTAAGTTCTTTAATTTTTTCATTACTACTAGCCTTTAAAGCTTGTAAAGTTGCATCATTTTTAGCTTTAACATCAACATAATTGATTTTGTTTGCCTCAGCTAATTCATTATTAAATCTAACATTTTCTTCTTCAATTAACTTGTCAAATTTAGCTGCAACTTCATTTTCTCTACTTGCTTTTAAATTAGCAAAGTCTTGATCTGAAGTTTCAGCATAAGCAGTTTCATAATTATAGAAATTAGCTTTAAATTCATCAAAATCATCGACACGTTTGTTGTCACCTAAATTAATTAAAGAGAAATCAAGTTCAACACCAATTTCTTGACCAACTTTTAAATTTAAGTCGCTTGTTGTAAATAAAGTTTGTCCATTAACTTCCAAGTAAACTAATTGTGTTTTATCAATAACTTCGATATCACTAACTTTAGCATTAACTCCTTCTTTTGTAATTTTAATTGCTTCAGCAGGAATTAAAATATCGCCACTAAATTCTTTAATAGAAATTGCTTTTGGTAAAACTAATTTTTCTTTGCATAAAGTTAAAACATTATCTTTAACTGAAACATTAACTAAGTTATCAGTTGGAATTCTTGGTTTAATTGTCATTTCAGTATCAATATCGAATAAATGAGCTTTTTTCATGTTCATGTAAGCTTTAACGATATCACCAGTTTTTAAATTATGTCTTGAAGTAGCTTTGATAATTACACGAGTTGCGGTTTCATCAAATCCTTCTCCTTGCATATTTAAGTCACCATAAATTAAAGTTTCGTTACCTAATTCCTCAAAGTGAGAAACACGGACATCAACTAAATCTTTATGAGCAGCAATTACTTCAGGTTCAACTGAAATATCTTCACATCTTAAGCCAACAGTAACTTTTGTTTTGCCATCTAAATAACTTGATTTAACTTTGATTAAATCTCTAAACGGTAAAACTAATTCATTTTCAGTATATTCAAATTTAACGACAACTTTATCATCTTTTTTATTTAAAGTTGCTTCAAAGAAATTCATTTGTGGAGTACCAATAAATCCAGCGACGAATTTATTTTCTGGGTAATCATATAAATTCTTTGGTGTATCAATTTGTTGAATTCTACCAAGTTTCATAACAACAACTCTAGTACCTAAAGTCATAGCTTCAACTTGGTCGTGAGTAACATAAATAAATGTTGTTTTTAATTTTTGATGAAGTTTAGAAATTTCACTTCTCATTTGACTTCTTAATTTAGCATCAAGGTTACTTAATGGTTCATCAAGAAGCATAACTTTTGGATTTCTTAAAATTGCTCTTCCTAAAGCAACTCTTTGACGTTGTCCTCCAGACATTGCTTTTGGTTTACGGTCTAAGTATTCTTTTAAACCTAAAACTTCAGCAGCCCACATAACTTTTTCATGTATAACATCATTTGGTAAATGTCTTAATTTAAGACCAAATGCCATATTCTCATAAACAGTCATATGAGGATAAAGAGCATAGTTTTGGAAAACCATCGCGATATCACGATCTTTTGGTTCCATATCATTGACGATTTGATCCCCAATATATAATTCACCGGCAGTAATATCTTCAAGACCGGCAATCATTCTTAATGTTGTTGACTTACCACAACCAGATGGACCAACAAATACAATGAATTCACAATCTTTAATATTCATTGTAAAATCATTAACAGCCTTAACTCCGTTTGGATAAACTTTGTAAATATGTTCTAATTTAAGATCTGCCATATTTTTCTCCTTCTATTTTATAATTGCAATACTATATGGAGGTAAAACGATTACTTTATCATCAATTTTGCCAATATATGTATTAATATCTGATACTAATTGACCCTCAACTTCATTATAAGAAGTATTTGAAAAGTCATATTGATAATATTCACTAGCAGAGAAATTCATTACAATACTAATTGCTTCATCTTGATAAGTTTTATCTAAAACTAATAATGAATTTTCATCAAAAGTTTTAGATGTATCAAGAATTTCTCCTCTACTAATTGCTTTAAATTTATTTCTAAAATAATTAGCTTTTTTATAGTAATTTAGAATACTATTATCATCTTCAAGTTGTTTATCTACAGGATCATAAGGATAACTTGGATAAGTTCCTTGTGGACTATTACAATTTTTTGATGAATCATCCGACCAATTCATATATCCACGAACGTTTAAATCGCTAGGAACACTACCGGTTAAACCGATTTCATCACCATAATAAGTAAAAGTTGTTCCATTTAGCATGCTAAGTAAACCATAAAAGAATTTAGTAACTGGCATGTTATTAGCTTTTGCAATTCTTGAAACATCATGATTATCTAAAAATGGTGCTGGAATGTTATTTTTTGACATATTTAACAAATTCATAGCTCCTTCAAGATAAAGTGAATTCATTGAACCATCTAGGTTAATAGATCTTGAGATAAATCCATTTCCACTAGTTGAAGTTTGGAAAGCAAAATAACTATCAATATTTGATTCATAATATTGTCCAATAATTTGTTCACTATCCCAACATTCACCAACGAAATAAACATCCTCATTAATTTGTTTACAATAACTATAAAGTTCATTTAATAAAGAAATATTTTTACTAGTTTCGTTTAAAAAATAATATTTTACAGCATCTAATCTAAATCCATCTACTCCTAATTCTAAATAGTATTTCATGATTTCTTTAACAACTTCGATAGTGAAAGTTGACTCAAAATTAAATTCTGGCATACCTCCACCAGTAAAATTTTCTTCAACATAGAAATTATATTTTCCTGCACTTGTAAAAGTACGTCCTTTTATTGAAGCCGAGTAAGTTTTAAAAGAAAATAAATCTTTATAATTTTTCTCTTCTTCAGTTAAACTATTTTCTCCATATTGAAGATATTTGTTATAAGCTTCACGAGAATCTATATATAAAGGATTATTAAATGAAGCATGATTAATAGCTAAATCCAAAATAATATTAATATCTCTTTTGTGAGCTTCATTAATTAATTCAATTAAATCATCTTTAGTTCCATAATTAGAATCAATTTGATAATAATTATCAGCATTGTATTTATGATAACTTGAAGATTGGAATATTGGCATTAACCAAATTCCGTTATATCCTAAATCTTTAATATAATCTAATTTTAAAGTTACTCCTTTTAAGTCTCCCATTTTATCACCATTAGAGTCATTAAAAGAACCAACAAAAATTTCATAATAGTTACGATACTTATCATCAACTGGAGTAACTTCTTGAAGATTTTCATTAATCTTTTCTCCATAGTTAATCTCAGTAGTTGGATTCGAATTTCCTCCGCAACTAACAAGACTAAATAATGTAATGCCTAAAATTAATAACTTTTTATTTTCCATATTTTTAACCTTTAACTGCTCCGCCGGTAATACCTTCAACATAGTATCTTTGTAACCAGAAGAATAAAATCATAATTGGTATAGAAACTAAAACACCACCTGCACAGAAAACTGGGAAGTATATATTAATATTTGCTTTTGATAGCATTTGTTGAAGACCAACTGCAACGTTAAACATATTTGGATTACCTTGAGCAATATAGCTTGCAAGCATATAGTCACCCCAAGGTCCATTAAATGCCATTAAAATTGTATAAACAACGATTGGTTTTGATAAAGGCATGATAATGCGCCAAAAAATTGTATTTTTACTAGCACCATCAAGCATAGCAGCTTCATCAAGTGATTTTGAAATTGTATCAAAGAATCCCTTAGCAATGTAATAATCCATAGCACTACTTGCTACATAAACTACGACAAGACCAAAAATAGATGCTTCTAATCCAATTAATTTTAATAAGAAATAAATAACAATCATTCCTAAAAATCCTGGGAACATTCCGAAGACTAAAATTAATTTCATGATTGTTTTTCTTGATTTAAATCTTAATCTAGATAAAGCATAAGAAGTCATTAATACTAAAATCGTTTTTATAATTGCGGTTGCAATTGCAATAATAAATGTATTTAACCACCATTTCCAAAATGGATAAGTTTCACTTGTAAATAAAACTATGTAGTTATTAAACGTTGAAGTTTTTGGAAAAAAGTCACCATATACATAAGTTGTAGCAAAAGATTGAGCAATTAAATAAACAAATGGAATTAACCAAATAAAGCTAATAATGACAAGAATAATATAAATTGCTGTCTTTTTTACTATCGAAGCAGCTTTTTTGCTACGATAATATGTTATTGCATTATTCATTATTGGAAATCCTCCTCATTCTTAATGCTGTTTGTTCTACTATAAGTAATTAATGAGACTACAGCTACTACAACGAAAATTAAAATAGATAAGACACTAGCTACACCATAATCTTTGAAGGTGTTAGTCATTGCCATCTTATAAATCCATGTAATTAAAAGGTCAGTTCTTCCTAAACCAGTTAAGTTATTTAATGTATTTATATCAACTGAATTTGGATCGAAAGTATAAAGTGGGTTACCACCTGATAATAAGTAAATAACGTTAAAGTTATTAATATTACCAACAAATTGTGAGATTAGATATGGCGTCGTTACAAATAACATATATGGTAAAGTAATTTTCATATACATTTTAACTGGACTTGCACCATCAATCTTAGCTGATTCATATAAGTCATCAGGAATATTCATTAATAAACCTGTACAAATTAACATTGTGTAAGGAATACCAATCCAAGTATTAATTAAAATAATCATTACTTTTGGTAAAAGTGCGTTATTAGCAGAATCATTTAACCAACCAATTCCTTTTGTTATCCAACCCATCTTAATTAATAATTGGTTAACAATACCTAAATCTTGGTTAAACATTCTACTCATCAAAAGTAAGGAAACAAATTGAGGAACGGCAATAGTTGTAATTAAAATTGTACGCCAAATTTTCTTTAATTTAATTCCTTTTGTATTAATTAAAATTGCAACAATCATTCCTAAGAAATAGTTAGTAAATGTTGCAAAGAATGCCCAAATTAATGTCCATAAAAGAACTTGTAAGAATGTTTTAAAGAATATATTGTTACTAGCTCCGCCACTTGCAAAAACTGAGTTAAAATTAGCAAAACCAACCCAGTCAAAAAGTTTATATGGAGTTAAGTGATATGAATCATAGTTAGTAAATGCGATTAATATCATAAAAATAATTGGAATTACTGTAAAACAGACAACCCCAAACATTGGGATAGCTAAAAGGGTTTTATGGAATTGTTTTCCACCTAAACTCTTAATAATAGCCATATTGTTGCCATCTTTACCGATTAAAGAATCGTCTTGAAGTTCTTTAGCTGATGAAATAGATGACACCCATAAAACGATTGCTACTAAAATAATAATGATTGTAACAATTGAGTATAATAAAATTTCAAAAGAATTATCAAAATATTTATATGTATTAATACCAATATTTGGATCAGGAGTTTCTGCACTTGCGAAATCACCAAGATTTCCTAAGCTAGAAAGCATTGGTCCACCCATTAAAATCATATAAATTATGAAACAAATTTCAAAAAGTAAATATAATATTCCTTTAATATATTCTTTGTGCGCTAAATTTCCAAAACCAAAAATAAAATAACTTAATCTTGTTTTATAATCGCCATAAACAAAAGTTTCGTATAAAAATACGAAAGGTTTTTTAATTTTGTTGAATAATTTTACACAAAATAATGGAATCTTTTTTAAAAAATTATATATCGCGATAGGAATTTCTTTAAAAAAGTGTCCAACTTTATATAAAGCTCTTTTAGGTGTTGATAATGATAAATATTCAATTGTTGTCATTTTTCTTCCCCTATTTTAAAAAAAGGCCTACAAAAAGTAGGCCTATATAAATTAATTATTTACTTGCTTCGATAGATGCATTTAAAGTTTCTAATGCAGCTGCCATATTATCTAAGGTAATAGTTCCATCGATAATACCTTGTGTGAAGGTTTGTGGAGCTGACCAAATATTTCCTGGAACTGCTGTTTGAGGAACTGCATATTTAGCTTGATCACCAATAGCTTTAATTGCTGCACTTGAAGTAACTTTTTCTAAAGCAGAAACTTCTTTATTAGTTGGAGCAATACCAAATGTGTCAAATCTTTTTTCTTGAACTTCTTTTGAAGATAAATATCTAGCAAAGTTGTGAGCTGCAAGTAATCTTTGTGTATCACCAGCACTAACTAATGGGTTGACACCTAACATTTTATAACCTAAGTATGATGATAAATTTTTTGTTTCTCCATCAACTGTAACTGTAGGTAATTTCATACAAGCAAAATCAGCACCCATAGCAGTTTGATAAGCACTAACGTTCCAAGAACCATCAATACAAGCAACTAATTTGTTAGCAGCTATTGGAGCAGCTTGAGTTTCAACGTAAGCACTATGTTTCATAATTTGATAAATAGCTTTACCAGCTTTTAATCCTTCAGCAGTATTAAATGTAGCTTCAATACTTTGAACTTTACCAGAATCATCAACATTAATGTCATATCCAGCACCATATGTAAATAAAGCACCAGCGCTATAGAAAGCAGTATTTAATGGATAAGCAACACCCATTTCTAAACTAGCAGCTTTGTTCATTAAGCCTTCGATTGTAGCACAATCTTCAGCAGTAACTAAACTCTTATTGTAGAATAAGAAATAGCCATTATCTCCTGCATAAGGATAAGAAACTGTTCTTCCAGCAAATTGAGAAGCTTCAATTGCAGCATCAGTCATAGTATTATTAATACTATCTTTATAAATTCCACTAATAGTTGCTAAAGCACCAGCTTGGAATAAAGGCATAACTTTATCAGAAGCAAATGCATAAACATCTGGTCCTGTACTCCAGTCAGTAACTTCACTATCAACTTTGTCTTCACCATGTTGGACAAATTCAAATTTGATTTCTGGAATTCCTTGTGCTTTTCTTTCAGCATTGTAGTCAGCAGCAACTTGTCTAACCCATTTTTCTTGTGATTCTGGTCCTGAATAAGTTAATGTGCCAGAATATTCGTCAGTATATGATGGGCCACTGCCACCTTCACCACAGCTAGCTAAAGCACCAGCAGTTAATAATACTGCAGCACTTACAGCAAATAATTTAAAATTCTTTTTCATTTAATCTCCTCCTTTAAAGAATTTTTATAAACATATTTATAATTAAGTCAAACGACTTTAATTATCCCTTTGATACTTGATAATTAATTTTGACATTTTTTTAATAATTTTGTCTTTATTATTATCAAATTCTTCTCTTAAGAGTCTAAAACTCCAGTTATCAGTAGATAAAGTGGAAGGCAAATTCATTCTTCCTTCTTTACCAATATAGAATAAATCTTGAATCTCAAACATTGCTGATAAAGAATTAGAAGCAAGATTTAATTCATTTATTAAATCAATTTGGCCTTCACGTGTTTCAAGATTAAATTCATTTATACCCATAAAATGAGCATCTTTAACTAAATTATCTAAACCAATTTCTAAATCATTGCTAGATAAATTATCTAAATATTGTCTTACTGTCTCACTATCATGAGTTGAAGTGTAACTAAAATATTTTTCGTTATAATTTCTAACACGCCAATCATCATTATCATCTAAAGATAACATTCCTTGTGTTAAAATTTTCATGCCTGGATATTTAACTTTTTCCATTAAATTTTTAAAATCATCATCCATATATCCTAAGTCTTCAGCAATAATTGGATAGCCGAGTTTATCTTTAAATAAATCAAAACCAGGTCCTTTTACCCACTCTCCATTTCGAGCAGTTTTATCTTGAGCAGGAATACTATAATATCCACTAAAACCTCTAAAATGATCGATTCTAACTAAATCATAAAGTTTTAAAGCGCTATTAATTCTTTCATTCCACCAATGATAATTTGTTGCTTTGTGATAACTCCAATTATATAAAGGATTTCCCCAAAGTTGACCATCAGCACTAAAGCAATCTGGTGGGCATCCTGCAACACGAGTTGGATTATGATTTTCATCAAATTGGAATAACTCAGGATATTTATAACATTCAACACTATCGTAAGCTAAATAAATTGGAATGTCTCCCATAATTAAGATATTTTTTGAATTTGCATATTTTTTTAAAGCAAAATATTCATTTAAAAATTCATATTGTGTCCACATATAAAACTCGTAGACATCTTGATATTTAGTTTTAACTTCTTCTTCTAATTTTTTTGTATATTCAGCATATTTTTTAGGCCATTCTTTCCAAGACTTAAAATTATTTAATTCCTTTAAAGTCATAAAAATAGCAAAATCACTAACATTAGGATTATTATTTAAAAAGCGCGTAAAAGCTTCTTCTTTTTTATAATTTGCAAAAGCTTTTTTAAGAAGAGGAATTTTATTATTAAATAAAGCTTCAAAATTAACACGGCGAGGATTTTCACCAAAATAAACTCCCTCAAGATCTTCTTTTGTTAATAAACCTTTTTCAACTAAAGTATCTAAGTCAATTAAGTAGTAAGAATAACCATAATTTGATGGTGATTGATAAGGTGAATCACCATAAGAAGTTAAATTTAAAGGTAAAATTTGCCAAATTCCAAACTTAGCTTCGTTTAAAAAATCAACGAATTCATATGCTTCTTTTCCAAAAGTTCCAACGCCATATTTGGAAGGAAGACTTGTTATGTGCATTAAGACACCACTAGTTCTTTTAATCATATTAAAACCTTGTAAGCGCTTTCATTCTAATGTAGAAAATAAAATTTGTCAAGTAGTTAAAACTTAGAACGTATTGACAGGGTCGAACTTTTTCAGGTTTTATGCCATTTTTTTAAAAAGTATTCAAAAAATTTACATGAATTTAATATTTATTCGATTATAACACTATTTTTTTTAGAATATGTAATAAATTTAAAAAATAATGATTAAATGACTATATTTTAAAATATTTTGTTAGTTTTTCTTGTTAAAAATTTATATTAAAATAACGCTTAACTTCTTCTTCGTTATTTTTTAAGGTATTTTTTAATTCTTCTATAGAAGAAAATTTAATTTCGTCACGAATTTTTTTAATAAAATAAACTCGAACATTGTTGTTATAAATGTTTTCATTAAAATCAATTAAATAAGACTCAACAAGAGGTTTATTAACTTCATCAATTGTTGGATGAGTTCCAACATTTGTCATTGAATAATATATTCCATTTCCAACTTTAGTTTTAGTAATATAAACTCCATTTTGAGGAATGACATAATTATCGAGTAATTCAAGATTTAAGGTTGGATAACCAAGTTGATGTCCGTTTTGTTTTCCTTTAACTACTTTTCCATTAAGAAAATATTCTCTACCTAAATAGCGATTAGCGTCTTCAATTTTTCCTTCTTTAATCATTTTTTTAATGACACTAGAAGAAATTTTACTTCCATCATGAGTATTTACATAATTTAAGACAACAACATCACTAAAAAATTCTTTTAAAGTATTAACGTCTCCTTGAGCTTTATAACCAAATTTAAAATCAAGTCCACAAAAGATTTTTTTAGGACAAAATTTTTTCAAAATCTTATTAATAAAGTCCAAATAAGACATTTTTTTAAAATTTTCATCACATTTTATAATGTAAACTTCATCAACTTCTAAGTCTTCAAAACCTTTAATTTTATCTTCTAAATTTAATAAAACGCTATGATCAGTGCTCTTTAAAGTTTTATCAAAAGTTATTACAGCAAGTTTACCATTAGAGAAATATCGAGCAGTACGAATTAGTTGGACATGACCAACATGTAGACCATCAAATAATCCTAAAACAAGATTAATGTTTTTAGATACATTTTCTAAATTATTTAATTCTTCTAAAAATACAACTTCCATCGATAATTCTTCCCTTAAAGCCGTTTTATATTATAATAAGAATGTTTCTAAAAATAAAGTTTATTATGAAAGGGATTAGAATCTTATTAGCTTCAATTAGAAAAGCAGACATTGAATTTAACTTAATTAATGACAATGACAAAATTGTCATTGGAATTAGTGGAGGTAAAGATTCAATGGCCCTTCTTTATGCTTTAAATTTATATAAAAAATTTTCAAAAGCAAATTTTGAACTTTATCCTTGCATGATTGATTTAGGTTTTCCAAACTTTAATTCAAAAGAAATTAAAGATTATATAAATAAACTTGGATATGAACTTAAAATCTTAGATGAAAAGCAAGTTTTTACTATTTTAAAAATTCAACAAGAAAAACAAAATTTGCCTAATTTACCTTGTTCAATTTGCAGTCGCATGAAAAAAGCAATTATTAATAAATATGCTGAAAAAATTAATGCTAATAAAGTTACTTTTGCTCATCATAAAGATGATGCTATTGAAACTCTTTTTCTTAATGAAATTTATGGCGGACGATTTGCAACTTTTGCTCCAAAAATGTTTTTAACTAATGATCAATTAACTTTTATTAGACCATTCATTTTTGTTAGAGAAAAAGACATTTTAAAAACAATTAAAGAAGAGCAAATTCCCGTTTTTAAGTCAACTTGTCCTAATGATAAGCAAACTAAACGTGAAGATATTAAAAATTTATTATTGGCAATTTATAAACAATATCCTTCAAGCGAAGATAATTTCTTAAAAATGTTACTTAATAAAGAACATCTTGATTTATTTTTCCTTCACGAAGAACATAAAATTGAAGGAACAAAATATTTTTATAAACTTGTTTTATCAAAAACTGATACGATAACTTATCAATTATTTACAAAGAAAAAATTAACTGAGGATGATTTAACAAATGCTTTATTTTTAGTTTATGATTACGAAAAACTTGTTGGAACTTGTGCTATTAAAAAGATAGAAGAAAGAAAATTTGAAATAGTTAATCATAAATTTAAAAATCAAAAATGCTTTTTACTTTTTGTTAATGATATTAAAAAAGAATTATATTCCCGCTTTAATCCTTGCTACTTAAATAATGAATTTTTAAAAAATAATAAGGATTAGCAAGGTTTTTATTAAAATTACTTAGTTTTTAACTCTTTTCTTAAAGTTTTAAGTCTAGATTTATTTTCGCTACTAACTCTATAAGAATCAATAGCTTTTTGAATAGCTACTTGTTTTATTTTTAAAGAAAATTGTTTATTTTTAATAAAGTCAAAAGTCTCCTCAAAATGAAAAATTAGACCATAAGATAATAGCCATCCTTCCGCCATTAAAACATAATATCTTTCATCAGAGTCTATTAATGAAAAAATAATTTCTAAGTTATTTTTATTCTTAATTAAATTAAGCATTGAAACATAACCATATCTTCTTAAAAACACTTCTTCTTCATTAACTAAATATTTAATTATTTTAAAATCAATATTTTTTAATAGTTGAACAGTGGAATCAACTATTGCCCAAGAATCTATTAAGTTAATATTATTTTTAATAAATTCAATTTGTTTATTTATGTCTTTTTTTAAATTAAATAAATTAATATAAAAATAAAGGAAAACCATTTCATAATAATGATTATTCTTAATATTATTAAATTTATAATTTAAATTTTCCTTAGCAATTTTTTTAAGTATTGGTGTTTTTACTCCTATTACTTCTAATTTTGTATTTAATACTCTTTTTGCAAACTCCTTATCTAAGGAAGCTTCTTTTAATAAAGATAAATAAAGTTCATCCATAATTTAAAATTATAATTTAATTTATTTACTTAATTAAGTAAAATATTGTTAATAGAGGTGAACAATATGAATAAATTTACATTAATTACTGGTGGCGCAAGCGGACTTGGTAAGGATTTAGCTGAACTTTTTGCAAAAGATAATAATAATTTGTTTTTAGTTAGCAGTAATACGCTCCACTTAAACGAAGCTAAAAAAGAATTAGAAGAAAAATTCCCTAAAATTAAAGTAGAAATTTTAACTGTTGATTTATCAAAATCTGAAAACTTTAAACTTGTTAGTGAATTTACTACTGAAAAAGGAATGTTTATTAACAATTTAGTTAACTGCAGTGGTTTTGGAGATAGTACTGACTTTAAAGATATGGATATTGATCGTCAAATAAAAATGACAGAATTAAATTGTAATGCTCCTTTATATTTAACCCATTTCTATTTAAAAGATATGCTTAAAAATAATGAAGGGCAAATAATGAATATTGCTTCTATTGCTGGATTTATGGCTGCTCCTTTTATGTCTACATATCATGCAACAAAAGCTTATTTATTATTACTTGGAGAGGCTATTTCTCGTGAATTAAAAGGTACAAATGTACATTTAACTACTATTTGTCCAGGACCATTTGATAGCAATTTCGTTAATGTTGCTAAATCACATTATGAATTTGAGAAAATTAAAACCATGACTTCTAAACAAGTAGCTGTTTTATCTTATAAAGCATTTAAAAAGAAAAAGACTATTAGTGTAATTGGTTTTAAAAATAAATTACTTCTTTTCGCTATAAGATTTGTTCCACGTAAATTAGTTACAAATATTGCAGCTTCGATAATGAAAGAAAAAGATAAATAATATGCCGAGTATTTTAACTCATTATATTTTTAATCAAAGTTTAAATTCCTCTACCTCTTTAGAAGCAAATATTGGATCTCAAGGTCCAGATCCTTTATTTTTCTATTTTTGTGGATTAAAAAAATATCCTAATACTAAATTAATTTGTGAATATGGAAATGTTTTACATAAAATGAATCCTACTTCTACTTTAATTTGTTTTTATAATTATGCTTTAAAACAAAATTCAGATGATAAAAATATATTATTAAATTATCTTAAAGGATTTATTTCTCATTATTCATTAGATTCAACTGCACATCCATATATTTTTTATAAAAGTGGTTTTAGTTTAACTGATGATAAAAAAGAAGTTAAAAAATATTTTTTAGACCATGTCCAACTTGAATCTAATATTGATGTCTTAATTAGAAATTATTTTCAATATAAGATTTCTCCTGCTAAAACCTTAAAAATAAAAAATGATGATTTAAAAATTATTAGCAAAATGTATTATTCTTATTTTAGAGATAAATTTAATGAAAATAATTTTTATGAAGATACTTTTTTTATCGCTTTAAAAAGAATGAGATTTACTTTTAAAGTTGTTTATTCAAAATATCAAATCAAAAAGACTTTATTTAATCTCTTTTTTAAAAATCATGAAATAAATAAATTTAGTTATCAAACTTTGAAAAAATGTCAAAATCAAGATTATTTAAATCTGAAACATGAAATTTATTTTGATGCAACAACTAATGAACAAATTGGAAATTATTCCTTTATTGATTTATTTGAAATTTCTTCAAATAAATATAAAGAAATTACTAAAATATTATTTTCAAATTTAGATGATGATAATAAAGCTAAAGAATTAAATAAATTTATAAATGACATTAATTTTGATGGATTTAAAATCGGTGTTAAAAAATTATATTTTTCTTCATTTTTTAAATAAAACCATCTAAAACTCAATTATTTTTTAAAAATTTAAATAAAAAAGAAAGGGCAATAACCCTTTCTTTTTTTAAACAAACAAAGAATATAAACTAGTATTCGTATTCCTTATTTTGTTCGTTATTATCAAATTTAACAATTGCACAACTAGCGATTGGATTAAAATTACCACTCATGGAATTATAATTTCCAATACATTTAACGGAATACTCTTTAATAGTTCTATTCTTATCGTTTTCATAAAAGATCATACAAGTACCTCCTCTTAGTTAGATTTCTTATCTAACTCGCCTATATTTTAAAAAGAAACTAAATAAAATCAAGTATTCTACGAAGCAAATTTTGAAAATTAAAACGCTTACATCGAAATTCATATAATAAAAAAATACGATTATATCATATATTTTTTAATTTCAAAAAAAATTTATGAAAATGTTTTCATAAAAAAAGGGTAGATAACTCTACCCTTATTTAATTGTTAATATTAACTTAAGCTGTATAAAGACTCCAAGTTACTGTTTTTGCATCTTCATTTAATGTAGCGACTACACTTGCATCATTTCCAAATGTAAAATCAATTTCAATATCATCAGTTTGAACAGTTCCATTTGAGAAAATTAGTTTTTGATTTTCTACGGAATCTATTTTAATACTGTTATAATTAGTACCTTCAACTTTTTCCATTAATAAACCAGGAAATACAGCATTTTCTTTACCTGAACCAAATGCATAACAATAAATAGTTTCTTCAGACCAAACACCATTTGGATCAAAATAAATTGTGTAAGTTCCATAATCAACAATTTGTGGATCACTTGCAGGATCATAAACGCAAGCTTCTAAGTTAGCATAATTACCATCACCAGACCATTTCTCAACATCTTCGATTGTAAGTAAATTATTGTCGCCTAAATCAACAATTACACCTTCATTAGATCCAACTCTAATAAACAGTAAACTTCGTTTAAATCAATAGCGGCTTTATAATAATTAAAATCGCCTATAGAATTATAAGAAACCAATTCCATTTCTTCGCCTAATGAACCATTAATTGGTCCTAAGCCGGTATTTTCATAGAATGTTTGAATACTTGTACTGGCACTATTTTTTTCCACCAATGAGGTATTTTTAATTATATTTTTTAAATTGTCTTCTGGTTCAGGATTAACTGCTCATTATATTTTTTTAAATGCAACACTAACAGTATTAACTCCACTTGCTAAAGTAAATGTTACTTTATTATTTACAACTGTTAAATTTTCACCATCATTAACTTTAACATAATCAACTTCGTAATTTTCATCAGGAGTTAAGGTTAAAGTAATTTGATCATTTTTATATCCACTTAATTTATCAGCACTAACTGTTCCATTAGCTACTTCAGTAGGTAAAACAACTGTTCCAGTAATAGTTTCTTCAAAGGTTGCAAAATCTAACCAAGTTCCAACACCTTTTCCTTCTGTTTCAGAAGTTAATTGATAATAGTTATTTTCACCTCTAGTTGTTAAATCAATATCAATTGTTTGATGTTGAGAACCATAAGTTCCTGTATTAGCATCAATATATCCAGTCGAGAATATAATGTGAGTTGCTCCGGTATAATCTAAATTTTCTACTTTATAAAGATTAATACCTTCACCGACTGCACCATAATTAACTTGAGTC
>ERZ779737.33-NODE-33-length-137059-cov-11.163820_pt1 | contig 137059 bp, 128 predicted proteins | sample MGYA00511889_ERZ779737 | MGnify/ENA primary metagenome ERZ779737 (study PRJEB29588, sample SAMEA2163575) | human gut metagenome | biome: human gut; feature: human-associated habitat; material: faeces | place: Denmark | collected 2008/2010 ...
TAGCACTGACCACTGGTTCAATGAACCAGAAAAAATGAATAAATACGATGTTAGCACTAATGTGCTTAACACGTACTTTAGCGCATCAAAAAGGCGCCCCTAGCGGGGCGCCTTTATTGCGTTTGCAAATTTGCAAACACAATAAAGGCGAAACGTATATAAATTTTTGCAAAGGGGTGATAAGAGTGAGTTTTAGTACAATGCTAGAATTATTACAGGAAAAAAATAATCAAAGAGTAGTGCTTATTAAAACAGGTGTCTTTTATATAGCAACAGGAAAAGATGCCATTTTCTTAAATAATGTATTAAAATTAAAATGTACTTGTTTTTCAGAGAATGTATGCAAAGTAGGAATACCAGAAATGAGTTTGCCTAAATATTTGGAAAGGCTAGACAGACTAAATGTATCATATATTGTATATCATTTTAACAATGAAAAAGAAATGCTGGTAGAAGAATGTAGAAATGATGGAGAATATCATAAAGAAAAAAGACCAAATCAAAATTGTCTACTGTGCTCAGGACTTAGAAGGTATTCAGAAGATAAATACATGAATGCTTTTAGAAAAATGTTAGAACAGGAGTTAAAAGGGTGTGAATAAAGTATTAGAAAAAATAAATAATGAGCAATTGCAACTAATTCCTAAAATGCAGGAGTATATACAATATATGTTAGAAACCTTGATAAAACTTCCAAGAACAGAAAAGTTTAGTATAGGTAATGAATATAAATGTTCAATGTATAAATTACTAGAATATATTTTGTATGTTAGCAAAATAGAAAAAGAACAAAGGTTAGAATATATAAACAAGATAGACGCAGAACTAAATTGTCAAAGAATTTACTTAAGAATAATGTATAAAAACAAATGGATAAATGATAAAAAGTTTAATGTTTCAATAACTAAAGTAGGTGAAATAGGGAAAATAGTTGGAGGTTTAATAAAATATTATGTCAAAAACAATAAGGAATGAATTTGATAAACAACTGACATATGAAAAACTTATGATAGCACATAAATTGAGTAGAAAAGGTAAAGGTTACAGAAAAGATGTTATATTATTTAACTTAAAACAAGAAGAATATATTATGTGGCTATATGAAAAATTAAAAACTAAAACATATAAACATGGAGGGTATACAGTATTTTATATAACAGAACCAAAGGTAAGAAAAATAGAAAAAAGTAGATATTTAGATAGAATAGTACATAGGTGGGTGGTAGATAATTTTTTAGTTCCGTATTTTGTACCAACATTTATATCAACAACATATGCATGTTTAAAAGATAGAGGTATGCATAAAGCTTGTTTGGATGTGCAAAAAGCAATGCTACATTGTAAAAGAACATGGAATGAATACTATATACTAAAAATGGATATAAAGAAATATTTTGAAAATATAAATAAAAATATATTATATAGAATATTGAAAAAGAAAATAAAAGATCAAAAATTATTATGGTTAATAAATGAAATAGTATTTTCAAATGAAGGTATAAAAAACTTACCAATAGGAAACTATACTTCACAAATGTTTGCCAATATATATTTAAATGAACTAGACCAGTATATAAAACATAAACTACATTGCGAGTATTATTATAGGTACATGGATGATGGAATTATTTTAATAAAAACAAAAGAGCAAGCAAAAGAAATACTAGAGAACATAAAAATATTCTTAAAAGAAAACTTAGAATTAGAGCTAAATAAAAAAACACAAATATTTAAAAGCAAACAAGGAGTGAATTTTTGCGGTTATAAAATAAATGAATATAGGCTAAAAATACGAGATAAAGGTAAAAGAAAACTAAAGAAAAAAGTAAAAGAATTAAAATATTATATAAGAGAAGGAAAATTAACAAGCAAAGAAGCTAAAAAGTATTTAGCAGGACATTTGGGATATTTAAAAATTGCAAATGTTAATAATTTAACAAAAAAGATATTTTACTTAGAAGATGAGTAATGTATAAATAGGGATAAATCAAAACAGCACTAACACGAATAGCAGTAATGCTTACCCTTGTACTAATAGAGGAGGCAACTACAACAATTCCAACAACTACACGAGTAATCGTAACAACAACAATGCGACTAACAGTAACAACAACATTTCCTTTAGGCCCTCACTCTAATACAATTCCAGATTATATATTTTAAGGAATATATACAGAGAAAGTATTAGTATTAAAGAGATTTATTCCTTCCTAATTTAGGTAAAAAAGTATCAGCAAATTATGTATTAGTAGGCCAAGCAGAATATACATAATATGCAAAATTTTAATAAAAGGTATTAAAAATGAATGAAGTATTTATAATAGGAAAAGTAATAACAGAGGTTAAATTTGATTTTATATTAAATTCTAAACATATTTCAATAGCTAGATTTGGAGTTATGACGATGTGTGATAAACAAGAGATAAATGTAATTACATATGATGAAAAGGCAGATTATGTTTATGCAAATTTGAAACACGAAGATGTTGTTATAATAAACGGATATTTAGAATACAATAAAGTGATTTTAGAAGATATACAAATTTTGTTATAATTTCAAGCTTTTTTTCGATATTCACATTAAAAATCATTATCTAGTAACAAAAAAATATATTGATTTAACAAAAAATATTGTCAAAATAAAAACCTAATGATATAATTTAAACGAATATATACAAAAGAAGGAGGAATAGCCATGTTAGGAATAATTGCTTTTGGAGTAAGTATAATAGCTGTTATAATGTCCTTTTTTCCACAATTGTTATTAGCATCTTTTGCAATAGCAATGATAGGAATTATAATAGCTATTACATCTGCATATGACAAAGACACAACAGAAGCTAAAGAAGGTGCAAAAAAAGAGTCAAGAGCATTAGAAGTAGGCTCTATAGTTATTTCAGCTGCTGCAATATTTAGCTATTTTGTATTTGTAATACTTTCACAAATTTAGCTAAAAATAAAAACTAACTTATTAAAAGTTAGTTTTTTTTATTTTTATATAACTATTTGAGATTGTTAAAAATAAAGCTAATAAACAGCAAGATTAAAAATATCCAATAATAATTCTTAAAAAAATCTAATAGATTAGGGATAAAAACAAATTCATTTTTTATCAAATCAATAACTAATATAAAAGAAAAATAAGCTATAAAAATAAATAATGGTATACTTAAAATATTAAAGTATATAGCATCCAAAAAATTTAAATTTAAAATTGATCTAAAAGCTCTAGTCATTCCACAAGCAGGACAATAAATACCAGTAACTGATTTGAAAAAACAAGTTACTGGTAGAATAGATATTGTATATAAAAAAATTATTAAAATTACTAATATAATAAAATTTTTTATCCTATTCATTTAATTAATCCCTTAATTCATTACCATTTCCATCAACAGTAATACTTCCTGTTAAAATTAAAATACCTTCAATTAAGCCCCAAACTCCTGAAGCAAATGATAAAACTCCACAACTTAATATAGTGATTAAAAGTTGTGCTACAGCCTTTCCAGTATAACCTAAATAAAAGTTATGAACACCAAAAGCACCTAAAAATATACCTAATAATCCAGCAGCTAGTTTAGATTTAGCATTAGGATTTGAAGATGAACTTTCAGTATTAACAGTTTCTTTAACTTCAGGTTGTTGAGCAGTAGCAGTTTCATTATTTATAACCTTTTTGCAATCTTCGCAAAGTTCTTCCCCATCATCAATTGGCTTTCCACATTGTTTACAAAACATAATAATTCCTCCTTAATATTAACTATAACTTAATTATACAATATTCTACAAAATTTGCAACAATTTTAATAAATTTTTAACAAAACAAGAATATATTTTTTTAAAAAATATATCTTGTAATATATATTTAAAAATGATAAAATTTAGAAGTAAAATCAAAGGAGGAATATAACTTTGGAAAAACAAAAAATCTATGAATTACTAACAAATGAGATTAAACAAGGCATAGTAAAAATAGATGAACCAATGAGAAAGCATACCAATTTTAAAATTGGTGGAAATGCAGATGTTTTTGTTATAGCAAAAAACATAGAAGAAATAAAATGCGTTATAAAATTTTCAAAAGAAAATAATATCCTACTTACCATACTTGGAAATGGAAGCAATGTATTAGTATCTGACAAAGGGATAAGAGGAATAGTATTACAAGTAGGGACGAAAGAGATAAAAATAGAAAAACAAAAAAATGCATTGGTAGAAGTTGAGGCAGGAGTTATGCTAGGAGCCTTAGCACAAGTTTTATTAAAACAAAGCATTTCGGGTTTTGAATTTGCAGCCGGTATTCCAGGCAGCATAGGTGGAGCAATACGAATGAATGCAGGTGCATATGGCGGTGAAATGAAAGACATTGTAAAAGATGTTACTGTATTAAACGAAAAAGGTGAAATAAATGTCCTTACAAATGAAGAGTGTGAATTTTCATATCGTCATAGTAGATTTACAAACTCAAAAGAAATTATAATAAAAGCAACACTAAAGTTACCATTTGGTAATGAGAATGAAATAAAAGCAAAGATGGATGAATATGCTCAAAGCAGAAAAGAGAAGCAGCCATTAAACTTGCCATCAGCAGGAAGCACATTCAAAAGAGGTGCTGACTTTATTACAGCAAAACTAATTGATGAGTGTGGACTTAAAGGATATACCTCAGGAGATGCACAAGTATCAACACTACATGCAGGTTTTGTGGTTAATTTAGGAAATGCTACTGCACAAGATGTTTTAAATGTGGTAAGTCATGTGAAACAAGTAGTATTAGAAAAAACGGGTAAACAAATTGAATTAGAAGTTGAATTATTAGGAGAAGGGATTTAAATAATGAAGGGTTTTTTAAAATGGTTTAGTAATAGTACTAAAATGAAAAGATGGATATTTTTGATATTAATAGGAATTGTATTAGCATGTTATGGAATGTCTAGTATTCTGACAGCTGAAAGGCTAGATTTTTGGCCACTTGCTAAAATTATAGCATGTTTTGTTGTAGGGTTTGTATTTGTAATTTTAGGTATGATTCATATGCAAAAAAGGACACTAGAACTATTAGTACAAGAAACAGATAATAGAGTAGAAAACGAAGACACAAAGGTTAACACTTTAATATATAATAAAAAAGTATATGACCAAGGACCTAAAATAGTAGCAATAGGTGGAGGTACAGGACTAAATTCTGTTTTAAAGGGCTTGAAGAATTACACAGATAATTTAACAGCTATAGTTACTGTATCTGACTATGGAGAAATTATACCAGAATCAAGAAAAGAATTGGGTACGATGCCACTAGATGATATAAAGGAAAGTTTGGTAGCACTTGCTAAAGATGAAGAAACAATGGAAAAAATTATGAATATGAACTTTTCAAAAGGTAAATTAAAAAACTTATCTTTTGGTGATATATATTTATTAGGGATGAAAGAGCTTTATGGAGATTTCGCAAAATCTGTTGAACAAACTAAAAATGTATTAAATATTACAGGTAGAGTACTACCAGTAACCTTAGAACCAATACAGATTTGTGCAGAATTAGAAGACGGAACAGTAATAGAAAGTAGAGATAAAATACCTGAAATAGTAAATTCAAAAACTAGTAAAATAAATCGTATATTTATAAATCCTACAAACTGTAAAGTGGCACCAGGAGTAGTAGAAGCAATTGAGGAAGCAGATGCAATTGTTATTGGACCAGGAAGTTTATATACTAACGTCATACCAAACCTTTTAGTAAATGGAGTGGCAAAAGCAATAAAAGAAAGTCCTGCCTTTAAAATTTATGTAAGTAATATTATGACAACAACTGGTCAAACAGATAATTACACTTTATCAGATCATATTAAAGCAATAAACGACCATGCAGGCAAAGGAGTTATCAAATATTGTATTTATGATACAGGAGAGTTAATTCCTGAATATGTTAGGAAATATAATATGCAAGGACAAGAACTTGTTCAAATAGATGCAGCAAAAGCAAAAGAACAAGATGTATATTTAATGCAAAGAGATTTATCATATGTTGTAGGCGACCGTATTCGTCACAACCCAGATGCAATTGCAGCATCAATAATTCAATTAATTTGTGATGATTTAAAATTCAAAGATATGCAAAATGATACAAAATATGTATTATTAAATGATAGGCTAAAAGAAGCAAAAAAATCTTTAAAAGAAAATAAGAAAAATGACAATATGAGAAAAACAAAAAAGAAGAAAGAAAGAGGAAAAAGCAAATTCTTTGAAAAATATCAAGAAAGAATAAATTCAATTCAAGAATCAGACGAAAAACTAAAAGTAAGAAAAGAGCAAGAAGAAAAAGAAAAACAAGAATTTCTTAAAGAAGTAAAAAAAGAAAAGACTAAGAAGAAATAAAACAAAAGACAGGGGATACACGAATGAAATACGAAAATTTAGAATTTGAAAAAGCATTAAAACAAGATTGGATAATTACAAATGGACTAGGAGGATATAGTAGTTCAAGTATTTTAGGTATAAATACTAGAAAATATCATGGATTATTAGTAGCACCATTAAATCCTCCTGGTAATAGAAACTTGATATTATCAAAAGTTGATGAAAGTTTTGAAAGTGGTGGACAAGAATATCCAATATATTCTAATATTGGGAAAGATTACATTTCAAAAGGCTATCAATATCTAAAAGCTTTTGAAAAAGAATATATTCCTATATTCACATATGAAGTTGATGGAGCAATTATAAAAAAATACATATGTATGGAATATGGTAAAAACACAGTCTGTGTATTGTACAATATAAAAAATAATGAAAAAAGAACTAAGTTTAAAATAGCACCGATTGTGAATTTTAGAGATTTTCATACGACAACGCCAAATGCAGAATTCGAACTAAAACAAGAAATAAAAGATACAAAAGTAAAATTAATAATAAATAATCAAATGCCAGTATATATGAAATTGTCAGAAGGTAAATATGTAGAGCATATAAATGATACCTTTAGAAATATGTATTACTTGGAAGAAGAAAAAAGAGGACAAGCAGCAGAGGAAAATTTATCGGTTCCTGGAGTATTTGAAGTAAAACTAAGAGCGAATGAAGAAAAATTTGTTACATTTATTTGCTCTCTAGAAGAAAATATAGACGAATTAGATGGAAAGAATATTATAAACAAAGAAATTGTAAGAATAACTAGCGAATTATATGATTCATATTTGTTAGAACCTAAAAAAGAGTATAGTCCAAAATACAAAATGTTTATGAGAGATTATATAATAGCATCAGACAATTTTATCGCATATAGGCCAGCATTTGCGCTATATACAATAATTGCAGGATATCCTTGGTTTTTGGATTGGGGCAGAGATGCCTTGATTGCATTTGAAGGAATAACACTAATACCTAGAAGATTTCAAGTCGCAAAAGAAGTACTGTTAACATTTGTAAGAGATATAAGATATGGATTAGTTCCAAATGGATATTCAGAATATGATGGAAGACCGTTATACAACAGTGCAGATGCATCACTACTTTTATTTGAACAAGTAAGAAAATATTTGGAATATACACATGATTATGAGTTTTTAAAAAATCAGCTATATGATACATTAAAAAGAATAATAGAAGAATATATAAATGGAATTGATTTAGATGGAAACAATATTCACTTAGATAATGAAGATGGGTTATTATCATCAGGAACTCCACAGATACAAAATACTTGGATGGATGCAAAAATTGGAAATATCGTAGTAACACCTAGAAATGGAAAAGCAATAGAAATAAATGCCTTATGGTATAATGCTTTAAAAATAATGGAAAGCTTTGCTAACTTATATAAAGAAAAAGAGTTAGCTAAGAAGTATGCAGAACTTGCAAAAAAATGCAAAGAGAGCTTTATAAAAAAATTCTATAATAAAAAGAGAAAATGCTTTGATGATCTAGTAGACGATAATTCAATAAGACCAAATCAGCTATTTGCAATAGGACTACACTATCCAGTAGTTGAACCAAATTCAGTTGAAGCAAAAACAGCTTTTGAAACAGTTACCAAAAAATTATTAACACCATATGGATTAAAAACACTTGCAAAAGGTGAAAAATGTTATAGAGAAATATATGAAGGTGACCAAATAAAAAGGGATATGAGCTATCATCAAGGCATTACTTGGCCATGGCTTTTAGGCATATATTCAGATAGCTTTTTAAATATAATAAGTGCAGAAAAAAATAAAACTAAAAAGAAAGAATTAGAAGAACAATATTCTAAATTTGCACAAAATGTAGAAGATACATTTTATAACGAAATGTATAACCGTTCAACAGTTGGAAGTATTAGTGAGCTATATGATTCTGCAAAACCATATGAAGCCAAAGGTGCATTTGCACAGGCGTGGTCAGTGGCAGAAGTATTTAGAATTATAGAAAAGAGGAATAAATGAGAATCTTAGGAATAGATCCTGGTTTTGCAATAACAGGATATAGCATAATAGATTATATAGGCAACAAATTCAACTTAATAACATCTGGAGCCGTACTCACCAAAGCTGGTGAGTCGTTTCCACAAAGGCTATTAAAACTAAATAATGACCTAGAAGAAATAATAGACACATATAAACCAGATGCAATATCAGTTGAAGAGTTGTTTTTTAATAACAATGCCAAAACTGCTATAAACGTAGCGCAGGCAAGAGGAGTAATACTTGTAGTAGGCTGTAGAAAAGGTGTACCTACATATGAATATACTCCACTTCAAATAAAACAAGCAGTAGTTGGCTATGGAAGAGCAGATAAAATACAAGTACAAAAAATGGTAAAAACAATATTAAAGGTAGAAAACTTACCAAAACTAGATGACACAACAGACAGCATGGCAGCAGCAATATGTCATGCACACTCAGCTAAATTTGCTGAAAAACTATAAATATAATGAAAGGAATTTGTTATGGCAATATATTTGTTTTATGGTGAAGAAACATATTTACTAGAAACACGAGTAAAGAAAATAAAAAAAGAATATCAACAACTAATATTAGGCATAAACTTTATTCAAGTTGACGATACAAATGTAGAAGAACTAATTGCAGACCTAGAAACACCAGCTTTTGGCTTTGACAAAAAACTAATAATTGCCAAAAACACAGGAATTTTCAAAAAAGAAAAAAAGACAACAAAATCAGATTCAAAAAAGAAAAAAGTAGATGACACAAAATTACCTTTAAATGAAAAAATAGCTAAATATATACAGGAAAATTTAGAAGAACTAAAAAACACAGTAGATTTAGTATTTGTAGAACAAGAAGTTGACAAAAATGCATTATATCAGACAATTGAAAAAGTAGGAGAAGTAAAAGAATTTGCACTTTTAAAATTGCCAGACTTAATTGCAAATATAAAGAAAATAGCAGTGGCATATAAAGTAAACATAGATGATGCAACAGCAAAATATTTGGTAGAGTGCTGTGGAACTAGTATGCAAGATTTGATAAATGAACTTAGAAAACTTATTGAATATAAAGGCGAAAACAGCAATATAACAAAACAGGATATAGATTTGCTATGCACTAAACAAATACAAGCTGTAATATTTGATTTAACTGATAATTTAGGTAAAAAAGAAACATCAAAAGCGTTAGAGGTATATAATGGACTTATATCAAACAAGGAACCAATACAAAAAATATTGATAACATTATATAACCATTTTAAAAAACTATATATTATAAAAATTGCAGAAAAATATAATGAAGATGTTGCAACAGCAATGAACTTAAAACCAAATCAACTATTTTTAGTAAGCAAATACAAAACACAAGCAAGATATTTTGAAACACAAGAATTAAGAGAAGTAATAGAAGCACTAATAGACTTAGATGCAAACTATAAAATAGGACTAATATCTTTAGAAATAGGTTTAGAAGCAATACTTTGTCGTTATTGCTCAAAATAAAGTAAAAATATCAAAATTTGATTGAAACAAAAAGCGTTTTGTGATATATTGTAACAGAACAATTAAAAATAGGAGGAAAAATTATGGAATTAAAAGGATCAAAAACAGAAAAAAATTTAATGGACGCTTTTGCAGGAGAGTCACAAGCAAGAAATAAATACACATATTTTGCAAGTAAAGCAAAAAAAGAAGGATATGAGCAAATTGCTGCAATATTTCAAGAAACAGCTGACAATGAAAAAGAACATGCAAAATTATGGTTTAAACTATTATGTGGAGGAGATATTCCAACAACAGCTCAAAACTTAGCTGATGCTGCAGCTGGAGAAAACTTTGAATGGACAGATATGTATGACAGAATGGCAAAAGAAGCTAAAGAAGAAGGATTTGACCATATTGCATTTTTATTTGAAGAAGTTGGAAAAATAGAAAAAGAGCATGAAGCAAGATACAAAAAACTATTAGAAAATGTTCAAGATGGAAAAGTATTTGAAGCAGGAGAAATTAAAATATGGAAATGCAGAAACTGTGGACACATTGTAGTTGGAACAAAAGCACCAGCAGTATGCCCAGTATGTACACATCCACAAGCATACTTTGAAATAAAAGCAGAAAATTATTAAACATTAGAATATGGTGTAAATAACTACACCATATTTTTTTTGAGACAAGAGGTTCACTTTTGTAGAAAAATATAGTATAATAACCAAATGATAAAAATGAAAGAGAGATGAAAAGCGTGCCAAACTGGAGAGTACATTTAGAGATAGCCAAAAAAGCAAATGAACAATTGCAATTTAATAATGAAGATTACAACCTATTCTTATTAGGAAATATAGCACCAGATATAAACAATGGCTATATTGTAGAAGGAATATCACATATATATGACCATGGACATACACATCTCTATAACCCAGAAAATCACTCTACTTATACAAATTTTTATCAAAAATATCAAGATATATTAAAAGTAAACCCAATAGCACTTGGATATTTAATTCATCTATATACAGATTATTTACTAAATAAAGATTATAGAGCAAAATGTGAACAAAATAATTTTGACAAAGATGAATATACAAAATTCAAACACAGGGATTTAAGAAAATATGACAGTAAATATATTAACAATACTATAACTTTAAATGATTATACAGAAGCAGTTAAAGAGTTACATCAAATTGAAGAAATAGAATTAGATGAGCAGGATTTAGAAAAAGTAATAGAATTTTTAGATAATAAACAACCATATACAGATACAAATTTAGAATTTTACACTGTTGAAGAACTAGATAAAGAGGTAGAAAATATAACAAATGAGATATATAAGTTTATAAAGCTTCAGTAAAAATCTCATAAAAATTTTTAAATATATAGCCTTGAGCTTTTAAGTATTCTATAGAATCTTGTAAAATATCATAAGTCTTATTCACATCACCAGTATCATGCATAAGAACAACTAAAGTTCCTTTACCTTTAGCAGATTTTTTTAGATTATTTAATAATTGGTAATTAGAATACTTATGTTCAGAATCTTTATTTAAGCAATTCCAGTCAACATAAACATAGTTAATTTCAGCAAGAATATTAACTATGTTTTTCTTTTTATATTTGTAATCTGGAGATGCAAAGCCATTTGGAAAACGAAAAACATGTGAACAATAGTTAGAAACTCCAATGGCTTTTGAAATTTCTTCATCAGTATTTAAAATCTCATTACGAAAACTTTCCTCGCTTTTATATAGCAAACTATTATTATGGCTATATCCATGATTAGCAATAAAATGTCCTTCCTCATACGCGCGTTTAACAATTTCAGGATGTTCTTTAACATGCTTACCAACAACAAAGAATGTAGCTTTAACATTTTCTTTTTCTAGTACATCTAAAATTTTAGGTGTAACTTTAGAGGTTGGACCATCATCAAAAGTTAAATATACAACCTTTTCATCACTTTTACAAATAGACGCAAATTTATCTTTAAAAGAAGCACTTAAAATTTCACCTTTGCTTAAAGATAAAGCAAAAGTAGAGTTATCTTTTAGTAAAAAGAAAACTATTAAAATTAGTATAATGAGAACAACTACAAGATACTTTTTCTTAAAAATAAACACCTTCATATAAAAATTATATATATACAAAATAAAAATATGCTATAATTATTGAAACTTTTTGATGAAAATTGAGCACTATATATGTGAAAGGAGATAACAATGAGTACTCGGAATATCTTTAGAAAATTTTGAAGAAATATATAATTCAACATATGAACGAACATTGAGATATATAGTTTGTAAATGCTCTAATATTGACGATGTTAATGATTTAGTGCAAGATACATATGTAGAATTATATAACATACTAGAAAAAAAGAAAGAAATATATTTAGAAAACTGTCCTAATTTTGTAATAGGAATAGCTAAAAAGAAAATTCAAAAATATTATGGTCTTTTATATAAATTAAAAAATTATAATGTTTATCAAGCAGAGGACGAAGAAATAGATTTGCCAGATAATTTTGATTTGGAAACGGAAACAATTAAAAAGCTAAATGCAGAAGCGGTATGGAATTATATTAAAAGCAAAAATATAAAAACAGTAAAAGTTTTCTATTTATATTATTGTACAGAAATTAAGATATCACAAATTGCAAAAGAATTAAACATGTCTGAATCTAATGTCAAAAATATTTTATACAGAACAATTAAAGACATTAAAGAAAATGTAAAGATTGAAGGTGATATAAATGAATAATTTGAAAGATACAATACAAAAGAACTTTGACAAAAAGAAAAATTATAATATCATTTTATCAAAAATTGAGAGGAGAGATAATATGAAAGTAAAATTGAGTTATGTTTTAGCTTCAAGTCTTGTAGCAATTGCATTATTAGTTGGCATTGTTGCATATAATGTTCCAAAAAGTAATAATGAAAATGTTATGCCACCAACAGTACAAGGAATATTGGAATTAAATATAAATAAGGCTGAATATCAAAGTATGATGACGTTGGATGCAGATATAAAAGAAGCAAATACTGAACTGAATAGTGAATTTGAGAAAGATTTTTCGTTTGTAAAAAAAGATATTAATGCGCCAAAAGATTTGAGAGACTACGGTGTAAATAAAGTTGTAATGACTAGAAAAGATTTTTCGGATAAAGATTATTCTATAGCTCATGACTATATTTGGGACTATTCAAATGAGGCAGAAAACAGAACAATAAGAATAGCATTTTCCAAAATTGGAAAACCATTAAGAGACTATTATTTGAGTAGTGAAGAAAAAATATCAAAAATAGAAAATACAGATGTTATAATAACACAATATGAAAAACTATATTTAGCAGAGTTTAAATTAAATGATGTATATTTTGATATAGAAACCGCAGGAATAACACAAAAAGAGTTAGTGGATTTACTAGTATCATTGATTAAATAAAATGACACACAGCCTTGTTTTTATTACAAGGCTGTTTAGGTATTGCAATTGATGAAAAAAAGGTGTAAAATGTGTAACATCAAAACAAGAAAAGAAGGAACATATATGAAATTTATAGTTGACAAAAGTTTTTTTGAAAAGGTTGATAATGCATGTTTTGGTGTTATTATAGCTAGAAATATTGATAATACAAAACCAAATAGTGCAATACAAGAAATGCTAAAAAACGAAGTAAATGAGGTGGCAGAAAAGTACAAAGATGTAAAAGTAAAAGAATTACCAGAAATTGTACTATACAGAGAAGCATTTAAGAAAGTTGATATTAACCCAAACAAATTTATGTGCTCAATAGAAGCACTTGTTAGTAGGACAGTTAAATCACAATTTGTTCCTAACATAAATACATTAGTTGATTTAGGCAATGCTTTATCACTAAAGTACAATGTACCACTAGGAGTACATGACATAGATAAATTTGCAGGAGATATAGAATTAAGATTTGCAAATGAAAATGACACATTCATTCCATTTGGTTCTCAAGAATATGATAATCCACCAGCAGGTGAATTAGTATATGTAAGTGGAAATGAAGTAAAAACAAGAAAATGGGCTTGGAGACAAGGTGAAAAAAGCAAAATAGACGAGAATATAAAAAATGCGTTTATACCATTAGACGGATTTATTGAAAACAAAGAAAAAATCTTAGAACTACAAAAAGAATTTGTAAAAATTTTAACAGAGATGGGGGCAACTTGTGAAGTTGGATTTGTAGATAAAGATAACAATGTTTTTGAATTTTAATTAAAAGGAGTTTTTAATGTAAGTATTAAAAACTCCTTTTATATATTTATTCTTTAAATTCCTTAGCTAACTTGCTAATAGCCTTAGTTTCAATTCTTGAAACATAAGAACGGGAAATTGCCATAGAATCTGCAATTTGATTTTGAGTTTTAGGTTTTTCGCCATTCAAACCAAAACGTAATTCCAATATAGTTTTTTCTCTTTCTTTTAAAACTTCCTTCATTTTCTCATATAACTTCTTTACTTTAAATTTTAAATCAACTTCATCTTCAATATTTTTATCATTATTCTCTAAGACTTCTTGCAAAGTGACAACATTATCGTCCTTGTCTTTTCCAATAGGATCATCTAAGTAAACTTCTGCACCTAACTTTTTAGTGCTTCTTAAATACATAAGTACTTCATTATCAATACAACGAGAAACATAAGTAGCCAAACGTACTCCTTTTGAACTATCAAAGCTATTTATTCCCTTAATTAAACCAATACTACCAATAGAAATCAAATCATCTTGTTCAACTCGTGTAGCAGTATATTTTTTACATACATGAGCAACTAATCTTAAATTTCGCTCTATCAAAATATTTCGTGCTTCTTCATCTCCGTTTTTCATAAGTTCTAAATATTTTCGTTCTTCTTCACTACTTAAAGGCTCTGGAAAAAGTGTATTATTTGAAATATATCCAACTAAAAATATAGCTGAATTTAAAAATGCTAAAATACCACCAATAGAAAAGGCAAACATATATATACCTCCAATTTAATATATAGAATTATATGCCAAAGAAAAATTAAAGTGCCTGACCTTAAAAAATTTCACCAAACCATTGACACTAATACCATAATATGGTACAATATTTAACTGTAAGCCGCCTGAGTCGGGCAACTAAATATTGCTTTAAGCAATTGCCTTGTTATTTATGCTTAGCGAGTATACGAATATAGGAGGTGTACAAAGAATGTACGCAATTATTGAAAGCTGTGGAAGACAATACAAAGTAACAGAAGGAGATGTAGTATTCTTCGAAAAACTAGAAGCAGAAGAAGGTAAAAAAATAACATTTGATAATGTTGTTTTAGTATCTGACGATAAAAAAGTAGAAGTTGGAGCTCCTTATGTAAAAGGTGTTAAGGTTGAAGGAAAAGTAGTTTCTCACGGTAAAGGCAAAAAGATTTTAGTTTATAAATATAAAGCTAAAAAGAACTACAGAAGAACTCAAGGACATAGACAACCATACACTAAAGTAGAAATCACAAAAATAAAAATGCCTACTGAAAAATCAGAAGCAAAAGTAGAAAACGCTGAAGTAAAAGAAACAGCAGCTAAAGCTACTACAAAAAAAGCTACAACTAAAAAAGAAGCTTAGGTTAAAATTTGAATATATTATGGTAAAAACTATTAGAAAGATAGAAATACCCTAAAACAAAAATTGAAGGGAGTGAAATAGGATGGCTCATAAAAAAGGTCAAGGTAGTGTTAAGAACGGTAGAGACAGTGAGTCTAAACGTTTAGGACTAAAAAGAGCAGATGGTCAAGTAGTTCCAGCTGGTAATATACTAGTAAGACAAAGAGGAACAAAAATCCATCCAGGTACTAATGTTGGTATTGGTAGTGATGATACACTATATGCTAAAGTAACTGGAAAAGTTAAATTTGAAAGACTTGGCAGGGATAAAAAGAAAGTTAGCGTATATCCTGTTGAAGAAGGAAGTAAAGCTGAATAATAAAAAACTCCACGTAAGTGGAGTTTTTTTATTATATATATTGTAAAATTAAGTAAAATTAAGTATAATAAATATGTATTTTTAAACAAAGGGATGATGAAAAATGGAAGAAAAGAAAAAACGTATTTTAACAGGAGACAGACCAACAGGAAAATTACATATTGGTCATTATTTTGGATCTTTAAAAACAAGAGTAGAGATGCAAAATACTGGCAAATATGACCCATATATTTTAATTGCAGATGTTCAAGCTTTAACTGATAATTTTGAAAATCCAGAAAAAGTAAGACAAAATGTAAGGCAAGTTATATTAGACTATTTATCAGTTGGAATTGATCCAGAAAAAACAATAATATATATTCAATCAATGGTACCAGAGACAGCAGAACTTACAGTATTTTATTCTAATTTAGTAACAATAGCAAGGCTAGAAAGGAACCCAACTGTAAAAACAGAATTAGCACAAAAAAGGGATGTATTTGGAGAAAGTGTTACATATGGATTTTTAGGATATCCTGTAAGCCAAGCAGCAGATATTACTGTGGTTGATGGAGCGCTAGTTCCAGTTGGAGAAGACCAATTGCCGTTAATTGAACAATGTAGAGAAATAGTTAGAAAATTCAACAGCATATATGGAGAAGTTTTAACAGAACCAGAAGCTGTACTTTCAAGTGCAAAAAGAATTAAAGGACTAGATGGAAATGACAAAATGGGTAAGTCTTTAGGAAATGCTATTTATTTATCAGATACTGAAGAAGAAATAAATAAAAAAGTAATGAGTGCAGTAACAGACCCAGCTAGAATCAAGAAAGACGATAAAGGACATCCAGATGTATGTATGGTCGCATATTATCACAAACTATTTAGTACTGAAGAAGAAGTAAAAACCGTTTGTGAAGAATGTAAAGCGGGTGCAAGAGGATGTGTAGCTTGTAAAAAACAATTAGCTAAAAATATAAATGAATTTTTAACACCAATTAGACAAAAAAGAAAATATTATGAAGAAAGACCAGAATTGGTTGAAAAAATACTAAAAGATGGAACAGAAAAAACAAGACAAACAGCAAGAGAAACTATGAGAAAAGTTAAAAAAGCAATGAGACTAGATTATTTTGAAGGAGAATAAAATGTTTACAGACTATGTAAAAATAATTGCAAAAGCAGGAAATGGCGGTGACGGAGCTGTTTCTTTTCGTAGAGAAAAATATGTCGCAGCAGGTGGACCAGACGGAGGAGATGGAGGAAGAGGCGGAAACGTATACTTTGAAGTTGATCCAGATACAAACACCTTAATAGACTTTAGATATCAAAAAAAGTTTAAAGCTGAAAACGGAAAAAATGGTGAAGGAGCTAATAGATATGGAAGAAGTGGTGAAGATTTAACAATAAAAGTTCCCATAGGAACTATTGTTAAAGATGCACAAACTGGAAAAGTTTTAGCCGACTTATCTGAAAAAGGACAAAAAGAACTTATACTACAAGGTGGCAGAGGTGGAAAAGGAAATTCACACTTTGCAACATCTACTAGACAAGCACCTAGATTTTCACAAGAAGGTGAAAAATGCGAAGAAAAAGAACTAATATTAGAATTAAAGCTTTTAGCTGATGTTGGACTAATAGGATTTCCAAACGTAGGAAAATCAACACTATTGTCAGTTGTAACTGATGCAACACCTAAAATTGCGGATTATCACTTTACTACACTTGAACCAAACCTAGGAGTAGTAAAAGGAGAATATGGAGACAGCTTTGTCATTGCAGATATCCCAGGAATAATTGAAGGAGCAAGCCAAGGAGTTGGACTCGGAATTCAATTTTTACGTCATATTGAAAGAACAAGATTACTTCTTCATGTAATAGATGTTTCAGGTACAGAAGGAAGAAATCCTGTAAAAGACTTTGAAATAATAAATGAAGAGTTAAAGAAATATAGCGAGAAGTTAAGTAAAAGAAAACAAATAATAGTAGCAAACAAAGTAGACAGTATGCAAGACGAAAACCTATATCTAGAATTAGAAAAAATGGCAAAAGAAAAAGGTTTAGAAATATATAAAATATCAGCTGCTACTAAACAAGGAGTAAAGGAACTGCTTGTAAGAGTAAGTGAAGTATTAAAAACATTACCAAAAGAGGATTTGATAGAAATAGAAGAAATAAAGAAGGTATATACATTAGAAGATAAAGAAGATATTACAGTAAAAAAAGAAGGCGGAGTGTATATAGTATCTGGTGATGTAATAACTAAGCTTATGAGAACTGTAAACTTAGAAGACAACGAATCATTACATTATTTCCATAGGAGACTAAATGAATTAGGTGTAAATGATAGACTTAGAGTATTAGGAATAAAAGATGGAGATTTAGTTCAAATATCAGACTGGGAACTTGAATGGGAAGAATAAAAATATCGACCAAAATTACAGAAAACCATTGCAAAATCCGAAAAAATATATTATTATAAATGCATAATAAATTCAAAGGAAAAATACGGAAAGAGGCACAAAACATGAAAAACGATAAAACTCTTGCAAGAGTAGAGAGAGAGAGAGAGAGAGAGAGAGAGAGCTACAACATTAACAAATAACAACAAAGCTAAGAAATTAGCTTTATTTAGCATACTTAGGACAGGTACTAAACATGAAAATGTTTAGGTTACTTGCCCTTTTTTTGTTGTGCAGAAAAATCAAAAGGTTTTCTATACAACAAGATAAAAATAGATTTTAATATTAAAAAATATATAAAAAAGTAAAAGAAAGGGTATGAAAAATCATACAAAAGGTGAAGAGAAAAATGAAAAACAAAAAAAATTTAAAAGAAAGAGGTATTACTCTAATAGCATTAGTAGTAACCATTGTAGTTTTACTAATATTAGCAGGAGTAACAATAAATGCAGTATTTAGTGACAGTGGAATTATTAAAAAAGCACAAGAAGCTCAAAATAAAGCAAATGAAAGTGTACAAAAGGATATGGAACAAATAAATGCACTAGAAAATTGGCTAAACGAAAATACAGGAGAAAGCAACAATGATAAAGAAGTAAATATATCAACATTAGTAGGAAAAGAAGCAGTAACTAAAAACACAAAAGCGGTAGATGCATATGAAAACAAAATAACAATACCAAAAGGATTTAAAGTATTAGCACATAATCCTACTTCAAGTACAGGAGCAGTAACATATACTTATAGCGGAGATAATATTCCAGCAGTACAAGATGGAATAGTAATAGAAGATAAAGATGGAAATCAATTTGTATGGGTACCAGTAGGAGAGATAAAAAATAAAGATAACACAACAAATACAATAACACTTGGAAGGTATAGTGATTTTACTGCAACTAGTGGAGTATATACACCTGTACAAAGTGCAGAAAATTATACAAAAGAAACAATAATGATATTTGGAAATATACAAAATCAAGACTATACAATTGCAAAACTTGGGATAAAAGATAATAAAGAAAATACAATAAAAATGAATAAGGCAATTCAATTAGAAGGTATAATAAATGATAAAATGGTTATAAAAGCTGCAGAAGCGGTTAAAGATAAGTACTATTATAAAGAACTGGTAACATTTAGAGAGGGAAATTATGATAGGCAAGAGAATGCAACAGCAAGAAATCTAGTAGAATTTGTATCAACAACTTTAGCAAATGGAGGATATTATATAGCACGATTTGAAGCAAGTGGAACAACATCAAAAATAGAATCAAAATATAATCAGACTGTATTAAAAAGTATAATACAACCAAATGCAGCACAATTAGCAAGAGAAATGTATGGAGAAATAAAAGAAAATAATAAATTAGTATATGCAAGTGACTTAGCTAATAGCTATGCATGGGATACAGCAATAATATTTATACAAACATATTCAGGAGAATCAAATTATACCAACAAAAATAAGAGCATAACATATGCAAATACTGGAATAAATAATGATAAATATTGCAATATATGGGATATGTCCGGAAATGTAGATGAATGGACTACAGAAAGTTCTCCTGAATCTGATGGTAGTTATCTTATTTCTTGTGTTTATCGTATGGCAGCCAGCCGTGGGGAGTGTTCGGTTGGGACTAAAGGAGATCATGGCATACGCACAATAATTTATGTCGACTAGTATTGGCAAATGTTTTAATGAACTAGAAAAAATTGATATGATATAATGTTAATAATTAAGAATAAAATATTTCTATTAAACTCTTGCCAAGTTTTAAAAAAAGTGATAAACTATATAACATATCAATAAAAAGCAATTATAAAGGACAACACAATTTTTGCAAAAACTTAACAGAGAATCAAACATAATGGTGAGAGTTTGAAAGCACTTGGTAATTATTGTTATCACCTTTTAGCTATTTCTTTGAAAAGATAGTAAAGGAAATCGTATTCCTGCGTTAAAGGTTAATAAGAGAAAAGAAAATAATTCTTTTAAATTAGGTGGTACCGCGGAAATTTTAAGCCATTTCGTCCTATAATATTGTGACGAAAAGGCTTTTTTGTATTCTAGGAATATACTCCTAGTAGAAGACAAATATGCGAATTAAAAGGAGGAAAATAAAATGGCAGATGAAAAACAAGATTATGGCAAAACTTTGAATTTGCCAAGTACAGAATTTCCTATGAGAGGAAATTTACCAGAAAATGAACCTAAAACAGAGCAAGAGGTTTTTGAAAATGATTTGTATGAAAAAATGTTAAAAAAGAATGAAGGACATAAAACATACATATTACATGATGGACCTCCATATGCAAATGGAGAAATTCATATGGGTCATGCTTTAAATAAAGTATTGAAAGATACTGTAAATCGTTTTAAAAGCTTACAAGGATATCAAACAATATATATCCCTGGTTATGACACACACGGACTTCCAACAGAGAAAAAAGCAATTCAAGCATTAGGAATAAACAGAGACGAAATTAGCGTTTCTAAATTTAGAGATACTTGTAAAGAATTTGCTTTAAAATATGTTGATAAACAAACAGAAGGATTCAAAAGACTAGGTGTATTAGGTGATTGGAAGAACCCATACATTACCTTACAACCAGAGCTAGAAGCTAGACAAATTGAAATATTTGCAGAAATGTATAAAAAAGGTTATATCTATAAAGGATTAAAACCAGTATATTGGTGTACAGACTGTGAGACAGCTTTAGCAGAAGCAGAAATTGAATATAAAGATTGTGACACAATGTCAATTTATGTTAAATTCCCAATACAAGATGGAAAAGGAGTTTTAGATAATGATACATTTATAGTTATTTGGACTACAACTCCATGGACATTACCAGGTAACACAGGTATTACAGTTGGTGGAGAATATGAATATAGTGTTGTTGATACTGGAAAAGACAAATTATTAATGGCTACAAGTTTAGTTGATGAGGTTATGAATTTAGTAGGCATTACAGATTACAAAACTGTAAAAACTGTAAATGGAACAGAACTAGAAGGAATTTTATGTAAGCATCCATTCTTAGATAGAACTTCAAAAGTAGTATTAGGAAGTGATGATACAGTTGCAGTTGAATTAGATACTGGTACAGGTGCAGTTCATACAGCACCAAGCTATGGTAAAGAAGACTATTTATGTGGAATTAAAAATGGCTTAGATATTATAGTTACAGTTGATGGAAAGGGATATCAAACAGAAGGAGCAGGTCCTTTTGCAGGTATGTACTACGAAAAATCAAATGATGCTATTATAAACTGGCTAGATGAAAACGGATATCTATTAAGAAAAGAAAAAATAAACCACTCATATCCACATTGCTGGAGATGTAAAAATCCAATTATATTTAGAGCAACAGATCAATGGTTTGCATCTGTAAATGACTTTAAAGAAGAAACTTTAAAAGCTATAAAAGATGTTAAATGGACACCAACATGGGGGGAAGAAAGAATTTCTAGCATGGTAAAAGATAGAAATGACTGGTGTATTTCAAGACAACGTACTTGGGGTGTACCAATTCCAATTTTCTATTGTAAAGAATGTGGTAAAGAATATGCTACAAACGAAAGCTTTGAAAAGGTATCAAAAATATTTAGAAAAAAAGGTTCAAATGCTTGGTTTGACCTAGATGAAAAAGAATTAATGCCGGAAGGCGCAGTTTGCGAACATTGTGGATGTCATGAGTTCAAAAAAGAAACAGATATTATGGATGTTTGGTTTGATTCAGGTTCTACATATGAAGGAGTGCTAGTTGAAAGAGGCTTACCATTCCCAGCAGATTTATACCTAGAAGGACATGACCAATATAGAGGATGGTTCCAATCTTCAATTCTAACATCTGTTGCAACTAAAGGTGTTGCACCATATAAAGCAATATTAACACACGGATGGGTAGTTGATGCACAAGGAATGAAAATGTCTAAATCTTTAGGAAATGGAATTAGCCCACAAGAAATTATAGATGAGTATGGAGCAGATATCTTAAGATTATGGGTATTATCTTCAGACTTTAAATCAGATGTAAGTATATCAAGAGATATATTAAAACAAATAAGTGAAGCATACAGAAAAATAAGAAATACAGCAAGATATATTTTAGGAAATACTTCAGACTTTGATCCTGATAATAAAGTAGAATACAAAGATATGGAAGAAATAGACAAATGGGCATTATCAAGATTAAATAAACTAGTAAAAGACTGCACAGAGAATTACGAAAACTTTAATTTCCACTTAGTATATCATGATGTAAACCAATTCTGTGTAACAGATATGAGTAACTTCTATCTAGACATTATAAAAGATAGATTATATACATCAAAGAAAGATTCTACTGAAAGACGTTCAGCACAAACAGCAATGTATATAATTTTAAATGCTCTAGTAAAAATAGTTGCACCAATGATTTGCTTTACAGCAGAAGAAATTTGGAAATATATGCCACATACTAAAAATGAGCAAGTTGAAAGCGTTATGCTAAGTGACTGGCCAGAAGTAGTAGCAGAATATGACAACGAAGAATTAGAGCAAAAATGGAATCATATTTTAGAATTAAAAGAATTAGTAGCTAAAGAACTAGAAGTTGCAAGAGCAGAAAAAGTAATAGGACATTCATTAAATGCAAAAGTTACTCTATTTGCTAATAAAAAAGAATATGAATTCTTAAAAGAAAACAAAGAACTTTTAACTACGGTATTCATAGTTTCTGCATTAGACATTAAGGAAAATGAAAGAAAAGATGATGTGAAGATTGGAGTAAAAGTAGAAGTAGCAGAAGGACAAAAATGTGAAAGATGTTGGAAATACTCAACAGAAGTAGGAGAAAATAAAGAACATCCTACATTATGCCATAGATGTGCAGAAGCTATAAAATAAGGTTATATTGAGACTGTAACAGGATTAAATCCTAACAGTCTCAAAGTTATGTTTAAATTAATAATTCATAAAAAGGGGAATACTTATGAAAAAAGTAAGAAAAATAATTAGTTATATAATAATGATTATAGCAATTATTGTATGCGTAATTATATATAAAAAATATAATTTTAATGACTTTGAAAAAAGTATAAGATTAAGTAATATAACGGAATTTACTAGAGACAGTGAAGTTAAGTATGCAAAATATGATAGTTATAAAATAGAAAATAAAGATTACAATGATGCAATGTTTTCTCAAACGATATCTGTAATACCAAATACACCATATAAAGTAACATGTATGGTAAGGACAGAGAACGTAGAAAACCAGAACAACTTAAATTCAGGAGGAGCTCATATTTGTTTAAACAATACGCAAGAAAGATCAAACCTAATAACAGGTACAAATGATTGGCAAGAATTAAGTTTTATGTTTAATTCAAAAAACGAAACAGAAGTTGAAGTAGGATTTAGATTAGGAGGATATTCAACATTATCAAAAGGTACAGTATGGTTTTCAGATTTTAAAGTTGAGGCAGGAGCTGCATCTACATCTAATAAATGGAAGATGGCATGCTTTATATTTCCAAATATAGATGTAACTGTAAATGTAGATGGAAAGACAGAAAACGTAAAATTACAAATGACCAGTGATGACATTAGAACTGTAGAAAATAACTTAGCGAGATTTAAGAATTCAATGAGAGAAGTTAGCAAAGACAAGATAAATATAGAATATGAAACATACGTAATTAAGAAACCAATCAAAACTCTTTCTTATGATGAAGAAAATGGTTATTATGTTTCAGCAGAAGATGTATACGAATATATAGATTCATATGTTAAGAAAAATATGTATGATCACATCTATGTGGCATTTAGAATGGCAGATAAACAAAAAGGAAATGATACTTTGGTAAATGATTGGATAGGTCTAGGCGGAATGGATTATTATAGTATAGGATTTTCAAATATTCGTATGCCAGATGATAGGAACAATTTAGCTTATGAATTTAATTATAGAGTGAATACATTCCCGGAAGAGGTATTTATTCATGAGTTTTTGCATACTTTAGAGCGTAATGCAAAAGAATATGGATATGAAAGACCAGAACTACATGACTATGCAAAATATGGATATACAGAAGATAAAAAGCAAGGATTAAGAAAATGGTATACAGATTATATAAACAAAGAAATTAGTTACAATGGAACTAAAATAGGATTACCAGAAGAAATCCTTAGATGTAAACCTTGCCATGAAAATAATTTTAAGTATGCTACACAAGTTGCAGCATTTAAAGAGCCTAGCAATATTATAGAAATAATTCAAAGTATATTTTCAAAAATAACTAGATTATTTGAATATAGAAGTAACAAAATAGAAACAGAATAGTATGAGGAGATAGACAAAATGAAAGTTTCAGACTTTAATTATAATTTACCAAAAGAACTAATAGCTCAAGTACCAATAAAAGATAGAGACCAATCTAGACTAATGGTATTAGACAGAAAAAATAAAACAATTGAACACAAAATATTTAAAGATATTATAGATTATTTAGAACCAGGTGATTGTTTAGTAAGAAATAACACGAAAGTTATTCCTGCTCGTTTATATGGAGTAAAAGAAGAAACTGGTGCAAATGTTGAATTTCTACTATTAAAAAGAGTAGACGGAGACATTTGGGAGGTTATGGTAAAACCAGGCAGAAAGCTAATGCCAGGAGTAAGAGTGAAATTTGGAAATGGATTACTAAAAGCAGAAATTTTAGAGAAGTTTGAAGATGGAAATAGAAAAGTAAAATTTGAATATAACGGAATATTCAATGAAATTTTAAATGAAATAGGCTTAATGCCACTACCTCCATATATACATGAAAAATTAAAAGAAAAAGATAGATACCAAACTGTATATGCTAAATATGAAGGCTCTGCAGCCGCACCAACAGCAGGCTTACATTTTACAGATGAACTATTTAAAAAGCTGAAAGAAAAAGGAGTAGAGGTCGCAAATGTTACACTTCATGTGGGAATTGGAACTTTTAGACCTGTAAAAGTTGAAAACATTGAAGAACATGATATGCATTCAGAGCATTTTTATATAAAAGCAGAAGATGCAGAGAAAATAAACAAAGCTAAAAGAGAAGGACATAGGGTAATTGCAGTAGGAACAACTTCTTGTAGAGTGTTAGAAAGTATAGCTGACGAGAATGGATATGTCAAAGAAGTAGAAGGAGATACTAATATATTTATTTATCCAGGTTATAAGTTTAAATGTTTAGATGCTTTAATTACTAATTTCCATTTGCCAGAGTCAACATTAATAATGTTAGTTTCAGCATTAGCAGGAAAAGATTTTATAATGCAGGCTTATGAGGAGGCCGTGAAAGAGCAGTATAAATTTTTCTCATTTGGAGATGCAATGTTTATTTATTAAATTGCTATACAAAATATATAATATTAAAATAGGAGAAATAAAATGAAACCAGCAGTAACATACGAATTACTACATATAGATAAAAATTCAGGCGCAAGAAGAGGAGTAGTACATACACCTCATGGCGATATTCAAACACCAGTATTTATGCCAGTAGGAACACAAGCAACAGTAAAATCATTAACGCCAGAAGAACTAAAAGAAGAAGTTGGCGCTCAAATAATATTATCAAACACTTACCACTTATATTTAAGACCACGGACACGAACTAGTAAAAGAAGCAGGTGGACTTCATAACTTTATGAGATGGGACAGGCCTATTCTAACAGATTGTGGTGGATTTCAAGTATTTAGTTTAAGTGATTTAAGAACAATAACCGAAGAAGGAGTTGAATTTAGGTCTCATTTAGATGGAAGTAAGCATATGTTTACACCTGAAAAAGTAATGGAAATAGAAGAAGCCTTAGGAGCAGACATTATAATGTCATTTGACGAATGTTGTCCATATCCATCTACATATGAGTACACAAAACAATCAATGGAAAGAACTACAAGATGGGCAAAACGTTGTAAAGAAGCACATAAAAATGTTGAAGAACAAGCTTTGTTTGGAATAATACAAGGTGGATTTTATGAAGATCTAAGACAACAGTCTGCCCAAGATTTAATAGATTTAGATTTCCCTGGCTATGCAATAGGAGGAATTAGTGTAGGAGAGCCAAAAGAAGAATACTTGAAGATGTTATATTATACAGCACCACTAATGCCAGAAAATAAGCCAAGATATCTAATGGGAGTGGGTTCACCAGATTATTTGATAGAAGCAGCATTAGCTGGAATAGATATGTGCGATTGTGTACTTCCAACAAGGATTGCAAGAAATGGAACTGCGATGACATGGAATGGAAAAGTAGTGGTAAGAAATGCTACATATGAAAGAGATTTTACACCATTAGACCCAGAATGTGACTGCTATACTTGCAAAAACTACACTAGAGCATACATCAGACATTTAGTAAAAGCAAACGAAATATTAGGAGTAAGATTATTATCAATTCATAACTTAAGGTTCTTGACTAAACTCATGGAAAGAGTTAGAATAGAAATAGAGAATGATAACTTGTTAAAATTTAAAGAAGAATTTTATAAAAAATATGGTTATAAAGAGTAATACAAAAGAGATGGAGGATTTTTTATGAATGATTTTATTGGGGGTGCAGGCTACAATAAGCCTACAGAGGAACAAGTAAAAGCAAAAAAAATGATGAGAATTATAGGAATTGTTTTAGTACTTTTATTATTGGTAGTAATTGGACTAGTGGCTTTGATATATTACATGCAATCTACACAATTAAAGGTTTATGTTGATGCAAAATCAAATGTTAAAATGAAAGACATTTTTGTATTTGATCAAAACAACAATTTATATATTCCAATTAGAGCTTTTGCAGATTATGTAGGTTATGAATCTGGAAATGGAGAGTATAAACAATATGCAGAAGATATAACTAAATGCTATGTGGAATCAAAAGAGGAAATAGCATCATTCAGTTTAGGATCTAATAAGATTTATAAAATAATATTAGATGGAAACAATGATTATGAATATTATGAAATAAATGAACCAATAAAGATGTTTAATAATCAATTATATACAACCATTGAAGGTGCACAAATTGCGTTTAATATTTCTATGTCATATAATCAACAACAAAATCAAGTAAATATTTATACATTACCATATTTGGTTAGTTACTATACTACTAAATTTCAAAATGCAGGTATTGCAGATAAAGATGCAAACTTTAGCAATCAAAAAGCATTGTTATATAATATGCTTATAATAAAAAATGAAAATGGAAACTATGGAGTACAAACATTGGACGGACAAGAAGTACTAGGTACAAAATATGCTAATATTAAGTTTGTTGAAAGTTCAAAAGAATTTATAGTAACTACAATGGAAAATAAAATGGGAATCATGTCATATGATTCAAAGATAAAAATTGCTCCAGAATTTGATGAAATTAAACAAATTGATAAAGACAGTGGTTTGTATTTAGCTACAAAAAACAAGAAACAAGGAGTTGTTAATTCTAATGGAAGTATTGTACTTTACTTAGAATATGATCAAATAGGAGTAAATTCAAGCCAATATATGAGTAATACAATAAAAAATCAATATTTATTGTACAACAAATGTATACCAGCCAAAAAGAATGGAACATGGGAAATATTTGATAAGACAGGAAAAAATATAGCAGGCACTGGAACTACTTATAAAGAATTAGGATGCAGTGTAGGAGGAAAAAGTAACGGTGAAGAAAATTCGAATAGCGTTCTATTAGTGCCACAATATGAAGGAATTGTTGTAAGTAGAAATAATGTATATGGTTTGATAGACAGTGAAGGCAAAACTTTATTACCAATAGCTCTACAATCAATATATTCAATAACATCTGAAGGAGAAGAAACCTATTATATGTTATATAATAATCAGTTAATGAATGTAATTGATTACATAAAAAAATGGGTAAGACCAGATAAAAATGAAAGTAATAATCAAACAAATACTGAGAATACTGAAAATACTAACAATGAACAAACCACTCAAAATACACAACAAAACAATACAGCCACAGAAAATACTACGCAAACAAATACGAATGCAGTAGAAAATAACACGAATACAAATGTAAATAAAGTTTCAAATAATACATAGCGAAAAAAATAGAAGTTAGGAAAATCTAACTTCTATTTTTAAATTATGTTCTAAAATAACAATATAGGAATAGAATTTAGTAATAAAATTATGTGAGTAAGTCTATAGCTGAAAAATTAATTATTAATTGATTCTTCAGTGAAATCTATATACTTTTTAAAGGAAGGAAATTTAATATGGAAAAGGATAATATTATTACTGAGGAAAGCGAGTTTAAGAAGAATGCAATTAGAATTATAAAAGGAAGTATATTTGCTATTATAACATCGACTGTTTTATTGTTGATCTTTGCATTATTATTGTGCTATACTAGCTTGTCAGAAAATACAATGTTCCCAGTTATTCTAGTAATTACCGGAATTAGTATTTTAATAGGTAGTATGATTAGTACCAAAAGAATAAGAAAAAATGGAATACTAAATGGTGGAATGGTGGGAGTTATATACATTATAACTTTATATTTGATATCAAGTTTATTCTTAGCAGGATTTAATCTAACATTTAATTCCTTTATAATGCTGATTATTGGAATTATCACAGGAATGATAGGTGGGATAATAGGAGTTAATACAAATAGAAAGTAAAACGTGAATAAAGTCGAAAAATAGCAATATTTTTTAGGAAGAAATTCTAAAAAATGGTTGCTATTTTTTTGTTTTTAATATAAAATTTAAAGGTAAATTATACAGTAGGAGGAAACTAATTGATTACTTTAGAAGATGTAAAGAAAAATGATGAACTTACTCAATTAATATTAAGTTCACAAAAACAATTAAATGCTTTAGGGTATACAGAACACTCGATAAGACATATGAGTATTGTATCACAGCGTGCAGGAGAATTACTGCAGACACTGGATTATCCGGAAGAAAGAATAGAACTTGCTAAAATAGCTGGTTATATGCATGATATAGGAAACTGTATAAACAGAGTAGATCATGCTCATACAGGAGCAATACTTGCATATCAAATATTAAAAGATATGGGAATGAGTGTTGAGCAAAGAACTGAAATAATGATGGCGATAGGAAACCATGATGAACAAACAGGAACTGCAGTAAGTGATATATCAGCAGCTTTAATATTAGCGGACAAGTCTGATGCACATCGCAGTAGAGTGGTAAATAAAAACATCTCTACATTTGACAAACATGATAAAGTTAATTATGCAGTTACTGATTCGAAGTTCATTATTGACAAAGAAAATAGAAAGGTAACATTAGACTTAACAATTGACACAAAAATATCACCAGTATTAGATTATTTTGAAATATTTATGGACAGAACTATGATGAGTAAATATGCGGCTAAGTATTTAGGAATTTGGTTTGAGTTAGTTATTAATGATACAAAGTTATTGTAATGCATCTTTCCTCGCAATATACTAATTCTTTTTAAAATTACACAAAATAATCAGCATCTTGCTTGAGCAAAGTAGATTAAAAACAACAAATAAAGAAAGGAAATGAAAAAAATGAAAGCACTAAAAAGAACACTAATAATTTTAGTAATAATTTTATTAGCACTAATCTCATTTGGAGGGATTTTTATACAAAAAACTAAGTTTGTGGAAAATATTTTACCAGAGTTTAAATTGGGAGCAGAATTATCAGGAACAAGAAATATTGGACTAGTAGTAAGTACCGCTACTGATACTATTATTTATGATAAGGATGGCAATGTAGTTGAAAAGGAAGGAGAAGGAACTACTAAACAAGAAGTACCTGTAAATCAGACGGAAACATTAACAGAAGAAAACTACAGATTAGCAAAGGAAGTAATAGAAAAAAGATTAAATAGTATAAAAGCAGTAGATGCAAACTTAAACGTGAAGAAAGCAGTTGACTATTATGAAATAAAGCAAAATGAACAAAATGGAAATATAGTAGTTAAAATACCAGAAAATAGTGATACAGATATGGTATTACAATATATGGCTATTAAAGGAATATTTAATGTTGTTGATGAACAAAATAATGTATTAATGAATAATAGCGATATAAAAAAGGCACAAGTAGTATATAACAGTACTGACAGTGGAATATCAGTATACTTAACAATACAATTCAATAAAGAAGGAACACAAAAATTAAAAGATATTTCTAATACATTTATTAAAACTACAGACGAAGAAGGAAAAGAAACAACCAAAAAAATTAGTATAAAAATAGACAATACAACTGTACTTAGTACATATTTCTCAGAAGAGATTTCAACTGGTATGATACAATTAACATTTGGAACAGCAAGCTCTAAGAGTGAAGATTTAAGAAATTATGTTCAAGAAGCTAATAACTTAGCAACATTATTAAATACAGGAAATTTACCAATAGCATATACAGTTGATGAGAACCGTTACATATTACCAGATATTAGTAATGAAACATTCTTTGTACCAGCTATAATTGTATTAAGTATAATGGTTATTGCAGTATTATTTTTAATAATCAAATACAGAGTTAAAGGAATACTAGGAGCACTTAGCTTTATAGGATATATAGCTTCATTATTAATTATAATTAGATTAACAAATGTAGTTGTATCAATCGAGGGAATGGTTGGAATTTTAATATCAATAGCTCTAAATTATGTGTTTATAGTATACTTGTTAAATGGAAAGAAAAAAGAAGAACAGGAATTTACTTACAAACAAGGATTTATTAACTTCTTATTTGTATTAATTCCAATAGCAGTTACAACAATAATCTTTAGCTTTATAAGTTGGATTCCAATTTATAGCTTTGGAATGACAATGTTTTGGGGAATTGTTTTAATAATGCTATATAACGTTATTCTTACAAAACCATTATTATTCACAAAATAGTTGTTATTTAACATTATTAAAATTATAGTAAAGGAATGTGATAAAAAATGAGCAAAAAAATTATTTATATATTGCTAGCTTTAATTATAGTAGCTGGAGCAATTATGACATGTGTAAAAGGCTTTAATGTAGACACTATGTATACAGACAATGTTAGACTATATGTATATATACAAAAAGAATTTGAAAACAATGATATAAAACAAATTGCAAAAGAAGTATTTGGAACAGATGAAATTGTTGTACAAAAAGTAGAAGTTTATAAAGATATGGCAGTAATTACAATAAAACAAAAAGATGTAAACAATATAAATGCAGAGCTAAAAAATTTAGTAGAACAATTAAACACTAAGATAAATGAAAAATATGAAATAAAAAATACTACAGATGACATAATTATAAAATACGAACCTAAATTAAAACTTACAAGTATTTTAACACCATATATTATGCCAGTTGCAATAACTACTATTATTATTCTAATATATGCATTTATTCGTTATATGGAGTTAGGAAGCCTTAAAACAGTAGGAAAATACTTACTAGCTATAATAGTTCCAGAATTAGTATATGCAAGTATTCTAGTAATTTGTAGAATTCCGGTAAACAAATTTGTTGCACCAATAGGATTAATTGTTTATGCAGTATCTATTGTAGCTGTAACAATGATAAAAGAAAAACAATTAGAAATTGCTAAATTAGCAGACAAAAAATAAACCAAAATAAAACAATGTTCATAAAATATAGTATGAATATTGTTTTTTTATTTGAAAGGAAAGTGAAAATATTGGGAAAAATAAAAGAAATTCTTTATCGAAGCATATATGATATGAAAGTAAATTATAAACAAGCACAGGAAATTCTAAGACAAACTAATGGAGTATTGCTAGATGTTAGAAGCCATCAGGAGTATGATGAAGAACACTTACCAAATGCTATAAACATTGATTTATACAATTTACAAAATGAAATTCAAATTCGAATACCAAACAAAAGAACAACAATAATTGTATATTGTTCGTGTGGTATTCGTAGCAAACAAGCTCAACAAATTTTGTGGCAATTAGGATATTCAAATGTATATAACTTGAAAGAAGGTATATATTGCAGATTTCGTAATTTTACAGATAAATAAATTTTGGAACATGTTACCAATTGAAGTCATTTAGAATAAAATATGTATATCTAACAAGTTTTTAGTGGATAATATTGTAGAGAGGAGCTAAAAATCAAATGAAATCATTTTGCTTTAAAACTAATAATACCCAAGTATTAAATTATCTACTAAATAGAATTCAAGAAATTGACTTTGAAAACCTAATATATTCTCAAAATCAATTTAAGATATATAAAAATATAACTATTCATTATAGAGGGAATAACAACAACAAATTCTATAATTTTTTAACAGAATTAATAGGAGAAGTAGTAATTGAATTTTATGAAGAAAAAATACTAAAGCAACTTATAAACTACAACTATTTCTATTTTGATGAATATGAAAAGAACAAAATATTAGAAAATTGTATGCAACTGATAGAACCAGAAATGTATAATACAAAATTACTTGATAATAAAAATATAAAAGAATATGTCAAAGAAAATAAAGCTATGATTCTAGATGGTTTTGTATATTTTAGATTAAGAGCATATCTAGAATATTTAGATGAAGTAGTAGACAGTGGAGTAAATCAGTTTGTTATAGAAAAAGAATATAGAGAATTTATTAGTTTGCTTAGAGTATATGTTGAATCAAAAGTGCCAGAATATAATTTACTGCATTTGATTTATATAAATGGAGAATCCATTTTGTTAGATGAAAAAAGAAATATAGTATCTGTTTCAGAAAATATATATAATGCAAAATATTTATCAGATATTTCTTTTTCATCTAATGATTTTGCACTAAATACATTACTATGCCTTTTACCAAGAAGGGTAGAAATACATTTGATTGATGACGAAGATGAATTTATAAACACTTTAAAGCTAATCTTTGAAGGAAGAGTAACTATATGCAAAGATTGTGATATATGTAAAACATATAAAATACTAAACAATGCAAAAATAAGCCATAACAAATAACCTATTTACTATTTTCGAAAAATGTGATATAACTATAGTATCAAAATAATCGGAGGTTATTATGGAACAAGAAAAAAAGAAATTAGTCACAATATTAGTACCAGCATATAATGAACAAGAAGTTTTACATTTATTATATGATAGACTAGAAAAACTAATGAACGAAAATACTAATTATGACTTTGAAGTATTATTAGTAAATGACGGAAGTAAAGACAAAACTTTTGAGATTATGCAAGAGTTAAGAGAAAAGGATAAAAGATTTTGTTATTTAAACTTATCTAGAAATTTTGGTAAAGAAACAGCAATGATAGCAGGTTTAGATTATTGCAAGGGTGATGCAGTAGTTATAATTGATGCAGACTTACAAGATCCACCAGAGCTAATTCCAGAAATGATAAAATACTGGGAAGAAGGCTATGATGATGTATATGCAAAGAGAAAATCTAGAGAAGGAGAAACTTGGCTTAAAAAGTTCACTTCTAAAATGTATTATAGAGTATTACAAGGCTTTACAAGAATTGAAATACAAAAAGATACAGGAGATTTTAGACTATTAGACAGACGTTGCGTAGAAGCATTAAAGTCAATGAGAGAAAATCAAAGATATACTAAAGGGTTATTTAGTATAATCGGATATAACAAAAAGGAAATCCTATATGATAGAGACCCTAGAGCAGCCGGACAAACTAAATGGAACTATGGAAAACTAATTGATCTATCAATTGATGGAATTACATCATTTACAACATCACCATTAAGATGGGCAGCACTTATAGGATGTGGAGTTTCAGTTATTGGATTTGTTTATATGTTATATATAATCATAAAAACAATAGTAACAGGAATAGATGTACCTGGCTATGCTTCATTAATGGTAGTTATACTATTCTTGGGAGGAATTCAACTAATATTCTTAGGAATTATAGGAGAATATTTAGGAAGAACTTTTAATGAAAGCAAACACAGACCTTTGTACTTTATTGAAAGATATAATGAAACAAAAGAAACGAACGAACATTTAAATAAATAAAAAAGTGCCAATGGAATTTTCCATTGGCGCATTTTTATCTATAAATCATATAATCGATTTCCGGAAATATACAGTCTTTTTTAGAAATATCTTTTAAGAATTTGATGTATTCCTCATCAGTTTTATCATTCATAAGACCATCATATAATCTATTAAATCTACCAACATGGTCTTTAATACGCTTTTTAGCATAATCAACCATAGTTCCATTTGTAATAATAAACAACCAATCACTACTTTGAGCTAACAATACTTCCCTAGCACATTGGTTTAAAGCTTTCTTTTTGGTTTTATCTTTTTCATTTGGAAACTTATTAGCAAGTTCAACCATTTTATTACCAATATCATGCAAATATTTGTGAGCATAATCATTTGTATAATTTAACCAAACTTCGCTATAACCATTAGCACCCCAGCTAGAACGACAAGGCGTACATACTTGCATAGAGGGATATTTATCAATATATTCACTAGGAGTAATTAACTTGAAATTACATTTATCATAGTAAATCTTTTTGAATAAAACATATAACCAATCTGGACCTTCATACCACCAGTGACCATATAGCTCTGCATCATAAGGACAAGTAATAATAGGAGGGTTAGAAGTTAGTTTTGATAATTCGTTAATTTGTTTTACTCTACTATCAAAGAAGTGTCCGGCTTGTTTTTCAACACTATCTTGAGCCCATTGAACATTATAGTAATCTTTCTCACAGTCTTTACCTGTAATTCTGTAATATTTTATACCAGTATGAACTCTAACTCCATTTGAAGCAATATATGGCTTAATGTAATCATAAGGAGCATCATATCCAATATCTCTGTAAAATTCTCTATAATTAAAGTCACCAGGATAACCATTGATAGAACTCCATACTTGCCTTGAAGACTCAATATCTCTACCAAAAGCTATAATACCTTCAGGTGAAACAATTGGAGCAAAAGTACCATAAATAGGTGTAGGGTTAGCATACAAGATACCATGTGTTTCAGTAATTATATATTTAATCCCAAATTCTTTTAAATATTTATCAGCCTCAGGAATGTATCCACATTCAGGAAGCCATATTCCATTAGGTGTTTTACCAAAATACTTTTTATATGTTTGAACACCAACTGCTATTTGGGCTCTTACAGTTTTTTCATTTACATATAAAATAGGGAAGTAACCATGTGTTGCACCACAAGTAATAATCTCCAACACTCCAATATCTTGAAAATGCTTAAAAGCTTCAATTAAGTTACAATTATATATTTCTTTAAATAAATGCAAATCATTAGAATAGCGGTTGAAATAATAATGGGCAAGTTCGCTTTCTTTTGCATTATCCTTAGTTCTTTCTATTTCTTTTTTAGCAAGTTCAATATGAGTATTCAAATATTTGATATATCTTTTTTGCAATAGCTTATTATCAAGCATATTTAAAAGAGGAGGAGTAAGTGACATTGTTATTCTAAAGTCAACTTTTTCCTTCTCTAATTTTCCGAAGTTTGTTAATAAAGGTAAGTAGGTCTCCGAAATTGCCTCATACAACCATTGCTCCTCTAAGTAATCTTCGCTTTCAGGATGATGTATAAAAGGCAAATGAGCATGTAGTATAAAACTAACATAGCCTTTTTCTTTAGTCATTATTTTCTCCAATCTTAAGAAGACATTTTAGAAGAAGTTAAATGTGCATTTAATTTGTCTTCTAATAATTCATTTTTGTAAATTTCTTTATATAAATCATAAATATTATATATTCTACCAATGTTATTCATAAACGATAAAGAAGAAGTATCTTTTGATATGATTTCATTAGTTTTTACATTTTTAAAAAATACAGTTTTTCCTAAGCTGTCAAATAAAATATGATCATTAGGTGTTTGTAAATCATTAGAAGAGGTTATATAAACACTTTCATGATGAACTTCTGGATTTCTAGGTTTTCTGAATAAAACTACATCATATTTGCAATCACTATCTGGAATATTGATATACCAACTATTAGCATAGTCATTTATTTCTACTTCAAAAGAATAGTTTTTAGTTTGATTTGTTACTGTTAAATATGGAATAGTGTTATTAAAGAAATCTTCTCCATATTTTTCTAAATACATTTGTCTATCTTCATCAGAAATGTCCCAATATACAAATAGTATAGTAGGAGTTTGTGCTAATATTTTTACAATAGTTTGGTTGTAAAGATTAGGCAAATCATAATATTCTAAAATAGGTAACTTTTTGCTAGAAGATTTTTTAGTAGTTGCTTTTCTTGTGGTAGATTTCTTAGCAGTTGTTTTTGTGCCTGTAGAAGTCTTCTTAGTGGAAGCTTTTTTTGCTGTAGCAGATTTTGAACTTGTAGTTTTTTTAACAGTAGATTTGTTAGTACTAGCTTTTTTAGTAGTACTTTTTTTGCCTACAGTCTTTGATGTAGTGACTTTAGCAGGCTTCTTAGTACCTATTTTTTTCTCTTCAATTATTTCTTCTTTAGCTTTTCTTGGCATCTTATCCTCCGTTTATATTTCGAACATCTATATCTATATTATACTATATCAAAACGCAAATAAATTCAAGAGAAAATCACAAAAAAATAATAAAATATTTTGTAAAAAATTGTTTACTTTTGTCACAAAATTATATACAATAGAAACAGCATAAAATTCAAAAGATGAAAATGAGGAAGGGGCAAAAATAAAAATGAAAATATTGATGTTAACATGGGAATATCCACCAAGAATAGTAGGAGGAATTGCTAGAGTAGTACACGATTTATCAAAAAGATTAATAAAAGATGGACATGAAGTAACAGTTATTACATATAAAGAAGGAGACTTGCCTGAATATGAAAATGACAAAGGAGTGGAAGTATATCGTGTAGAAAACTATATGATACATCCAAATAGCTTTATAGACTGGACTTTGCAATTAAACTTCAATATGGTAGCAAAAGCCACAGAACTAATAAATAAAAATGGAAAGTTTGATGTTATACACGCACATGACTGGCTAGTTGCATCAAGTGCCAAAACTTTAAAACAATCTTTTGGAATACCACTAGTTGCTACAATACATGCAACAGAAGCAGGAAGAAACTCTGGAATTCATAATGAATCACAAAGATATATAAATGACACAGAATGGTTATTAACATATGAAGCAACAGAAGTAATAGTAAACAGTAATTTTATGAAAGGACATGTGCAAAGCCTATTTGGACTTCCTTTTGATAAAATAAATGTAATACCAAATGGAATTAACTTAACTAACTTTAATGGAATTGAAAGAGATTACGAATTTAGAAGACAATATGCAATGGATAATGAAAAAATCATTCTATATGTTGGAAGATTAGTATATGAAAAAGGAATTCAACATTTAATATCAGCAATGCCAAAAATATTACAAGGATATAATGATGTAAAACTTGTAATTGCAGGAAAAGGTGGAATGCTAGATGATTTAAAAGCACAAGCTGAAGCAATGGGGATTGCAAATAAGGTATATTTTACAGGATATTTAAATTCAAAACAGGTACAAAAAATATATAAATGTGCTGATGTAGCAGTATTTCCAAGTACATATGAACCATTTGGAATTGTTGCATTAGAAGGAATGTTAGCAGGAGTTCCAACAGTAGTTTCAGATGTTGGTGGTTTGGATGAAATAGTAGACCACGGAGTAAATGGAATGAAAAGCTATGCTGGAAATCCAAACTCAATAGCAGATTCAGTGTTAACAGTATTATATGATAAACAATTAGCAACTAATATGGCTAAAAAAGCTAAACAAAAAGTTAAGGAAGAATTTAACTGGACTAAAATTGCTCAAGATACACATTATATATATGAAAAAGCAATTTGCAAAACTGTTGCTGAAAAACAAAAACAAGAAATTGCACAAGAAAATGCGAAAAAGGCTAAAAAAGCAGGCAACACAGAAACAGAAATTACAAATTTACTTAGTTTTCAGAAGAAACATGCTTATGCATAAATATAAGGAGGAAAAATTATGCAAGTATATGATACAGCAAACCGTTTAGCACAAGAGATAAGAGATTCTGAAGAATTCAAATTATACAAAAAGAGAAAAGACGAAATACACAATGATCCAGAAAAGAAGCAAAAAGTAGAAGATTTTGAAAAACTAAGATATGAAGTTCAACTAATGGCATATGCAGGAGAGGCAAAAGATGAAGAAAAAAATAAAAAACTAGAAGAGATGTATATGACTTTAGTAGAAAATAAAGATATTAAAGAATACTTTGATTTAGAAGTGAAGTTTAATATTATGATTGCTGATGTAAATAAAATAATTGCTGAAGCAATAAAAGATGTATTATAAGAAAAATTGTCGTTAAGGAAGCTATAAATAGAGGCTTTTTTAACGACTTTTTTATTGTATAGAAAAGAGGAAAGAAAATGGAATACATTTTTATAATTTGTATATGTGTGCTTACTATGATAATTTTAAAATTTGCATGGAGCATAAAAATAAAAGATATAAAAAAGTTAAAAGAATTAGGTTATGATAAAGGCTTGAATGAAATAACAAATAAACTACCTGAAAATAAAGAGATTTGCAAGAGTATCTTAAAAATGCTTAATAATGAAAATGTGAAAATAGAAGAAAGTGAAAGCAATCAAGCTAGTTTATATATGGTACTTTCAAATTCAATTATAATAGCAAATATAAAAAACACCTTCACAAGAGTTCAAACAGTAGCACATGAGTGTTTACACTCTATTCAAAATAAAAGAACTTTGCTTTTTAACTTCATATTTTCTAACATATATTTTATATATTTTATTGTAATATGCATTTTAGCAATATTAAAAATAAATCCGCTTCCAAACACAGTTTTATTTGCTCTAGCTATATTTAGCTTTATAAATTACATAATTAGAAGTTATTTAGAAATGGATGCAATGATAAATGCAAAACCATTAGCAGAACAATATTTAAAAAGAGAAGGAACTCTTACAGAAAAAGAACAAGAAACAATATTAAACAATTATGACGAAATAAACAATATAGGAATAAAACTATATAACTATACCTTAATCACAAAAAATCTTATAAAAATAATAATTTATTCAGTTATTTGCATAATTTTTATCTAAAATTATGCAAATTTTATACTTTCTCTTTAAAAAGTTTCGAATTTGTTGTAAAATAATACAAACTGTAAATATATTAGGAGAAATTAATGAATAAAAAATGGGAAGTATGCAAAGAAAATAAAAATGATATAGATAAAATATCTAAAGAAAATGGATTAAGTAATTTAATTAGTAGTATATTAGCGAGTAGAGGAATTATTGAAAAAGAAGACGTAAGAGAATTTTTAAATCCTACAAGAGATGATTTTCATGCTCCATTTCTAATGCCAGATATGGAAAAGGCAGTAGATAGAATTTTAAAAGCAATACAAACACAAGAAAAGACCATTATATATGGAGACTATGATGTAGATGGAATAACAAGTATTACTGTACTCAAGAAATTCTTAGAAGAAAGAAATTTACAAGTTGGAGAGTACATTCCAAATAGATTAAATGAAGGCTATGGGCTAAATAAAGAAGCAGTAAAGAAAATTGCGGAACAAGGGTATAAATTAATAATAACTGTAGACTGTGGAATTTCATGTATAGAAGAGATTAAATATGCAACAGAATTAGGACTAGAAGTAATAGTTACAGATCACCATGAACCAGCAGAAGAATTGCCAAAATGTTTAGCAGTAGTAGATGCAAAAAGAAAAGATAATCAATATCCATTTAATCAATTAGCAGGTGTTGGAGTAGTATTTAAGCTAATACAGGCAATTTCAATTAAATTAAATTTAGATAATAGAGAATATTTAAAATATTTAGATATTGTATGTGTTGGAACTATTTCAGATATAGTACCACTAGTAGATGAAAACAGAGTAATTACTAAATTAGGATTAAAGCTAGTACCAATATCAAAAAATATTGGTTTAAGGACTTTACTTGCATCTACAGGATATAAAGAAGTAAATTCTACTACAATATCTTTTGGTATAGCTCCAAGAATAAATGCTTGTGGTAGAATGGGAGAAGAAAAAGAAGCTTTAAGATTATTCCTAACAAATGACTTACATGAAGCTAAAGAAATAACAGAAAGATTAAACAACTATAACCTAGAAAGACAAGAAACAGAAAAAAGAATATTTAAACAAGCTTTAGAACAAATTGAAAATGGAGAAAAGGATAAATCTTGTATTGTTTTAGGACAAGAAGGTTGGCATCATGGAATAATTGGAATAGTTGCATCAAAAGTAACAGATATATATTTTAAACCAAGCATTTTAATTTGCTTTGAAGGAGAAGAAGGAAAAGGCTCAGGAAGAAGCATCCCAGGATTTAACTTACATGATGCTGTAATGAATTGCGATACATATGTGGGAAAATTTGGTGGACATAGTATGGCAATAGGTATAAATGTTAAAAGAGAAAACTTTGAAAAATTTAAAAAAGAATTTGAAGAATATACACAAAACAGCCATATTAGTGATATAATACCGATTATACAAATTGATAAACAAGTAGATATAAAAAAGATAAACATACAAGAAGTTAATGAATTAAAGCTATTAGAACCATATGGTGAAGGTAATAAAATGCCAGTATTTTTAATTAAAAACTTAAAAATATTATCAATAAGAAGTTTGTCTGAAGGAAAACATATAAAATTAAAACTTGGAATCGACAATCATATGATAGATGCCATCGGATTTAATATGGGAGAAGTAGCAGATAAGTATTTAATTGGAGATAAAGTTGATATTGTTGGAAGTTTAGAAGTAAATCAATTTGGAGGAAATGAAAATATTCAAGTAAACTTAAAAGATTTAAGAAAAACTATTTAATAAAGGAGGGAAGCACATGTCAGAAATACAAGAAATGACAATAGAAGATGTAATAAATACAACTAAAAAGAATAATAGAAAATCAGATAGTAAACTTATAAGAAAAGTATATAATTACGCAAAAGCACATCACGAAGGGCAATTAAGAAAATCAGGAGAACCATATATTATTCACCCAGTGCAAGTTGCATATATATTGTCAACTTTAGGCTTGGATGACAGTACAATATGTGCAGCCCTTTTGCATGACGTAGTAGAAGATACAGAAATTACAAAACAAGATTTGGAGAATGAATTTGGTGAAGAAATTGCGGAATTAGTAGATGGAGTTACTAAGCTTAGCAAACTTCAATATGCTAGTATGGAGGAGCAACAAGTAGAAAATTACAGAAAAATGTTTTTAGCAATGGGAAAAGACATAAGAGTTATACTAATTAAACTTGCTGATAGACTTCATAATATGAGAACATTAAAATATCTAACACGTGATAGACAAATTGCTAATGCGAATGAAACGATGGAGCTATATGCACCACTTGCAAATCGTTTAGGTATGTATTCTCTAAAATGGGAGTTAGAGGATTTAGCTTTTAAATACCTATATCCAGAAGAGTATCGTGAATTAGTAGAAGGAATCGACCGTAAAAGAGAAGAACGTTTACAATTTATTGATATGATTATGGAACAAATAAAACTGTCAGTAAAAAAACAACATATTGAAGCAGAAATTACAGGAAGAGCAAAACATTTATATAGTATTTACCGCAAAATGAAAAGAGATAATATTACCTTAGATCAAGTATATGACTTGTTTGCATTAAGGGTAATAGTTAACTCTATAAAAGACTGTTATGCAGTTTTAGGTATAGTACATGAGTTATATAGTCCGATGCCAGGAAGATTTAAAGACTATATTTCAGTGCCAAAGCCTAATATGTATCAGTCTTTGCATACTACTTTAATTGGACCAAAAGGAACACCATTTGAGGTGCAAATTCGTACATGGGACATGCACCGTATAGCAGAGTATGGTATTGCTGCACACTGGGCATATAAAGAGGCTAGCTTTATGGGAAACAAAAAAGCTAATGTTAAAGTTGAGGAAGACAAACTTTCATGGCTTCGTGAAACCTTAGAGTGGCAAAAAGATATGCAAGACCCAGATGAGTTTTTAAATACATTAAAAACAGAGCTTTTTGAAGATGAAGTTTATGTATTTACTCCAAAGGGAAAAATTATTGCATTACCTAAAGGCAGTACACCAATAGATTTTGCATATTATATCCATGCTGAAATAGGTAACCATATGACTGGTGCTAAGATAAACAGTAAAATGATGCCAATAGTAACCAAATTAAAAAATGGAGATATTGTTGAAATTATTACATCAGATCAGTCAAAAGGACCTAGTAGAGACTGGCTTAAATTTGTTAAAAGTTCAACAGCTAAAAATAAGATTTTAGCTTGGTACAAGAAAAACGATAGAGAAGAAAACATTGTTAAAGGTAAAGACTTAATAGAAAAAGAGATAAAGAAAATAGGTATGACACATGCTGAAATTGCTAAGTCAGAATACATACAAGCAGCTTTGGATAGATATAAATATTCAGAAGTAGATGAAATGTATGCAAGTGTTGGATTTGGAGCTATTTCAGCTGGTAAAGTTGTCGCTAGAATGTTAGAAGAATATAGAAAAGACCATCAAACTGAAAACCTAGAAGAAAAGTTAGAGGTGCTTTCTAAAGATAGAGCATATAAACCAAAAGCAACCAAAACAGGTATTATTGTAAAAGGAATAGATAATTGTTTGGTAAAATTATCAAAATGTTGTAATCCAGTTCCTGGAGACGAAATAGTTGGATATATTACAAAAGGTCGAGGGGTATCAGTACACAGAAAAGATTGTGCAAATGTAAATAATTTATTATCAGAAGAAAACAGAATGATAGATGTATACTGGTATGAAGCGGAAAAGACTAGATATAGTGTTGATATAGAGGTTTATGGAAATGAAAGAAGTGGACTTTTAGCAGACATTATTAGAGAAATAGAAGGAACAAAAAGCAAACTATTAGCTGTAACTTCAAGAGCAAATAAAGAAAAGATTTCAATTACAGAAGTAACAGTTGAAGTTGAGAACATTGAAGAGTTGAATAAAATACTTAAACAGATTAGAAAAGTTGATAGTGTGTACGAGGTTAAAAGGAAGAAGTAATTCTTTTCAAAATTAAAAAAGAATAAGAACTAGAGAGGAACAAAGAAAATGATACTAAAGCAGTTGAGAGTAAACAGTGGAGCAATTTGTGAGCCAACAAATTGCTACATTGTTCAAGATGAAAAAACAAAAGAAACAATGGTTATAGATCCGGGTGGAGAAGTTAATAAAATTATCGAAATGCTAGATATATTACAAGCAAAACTAAAATATATATACATAACCCACTGCCATGGAGACCATATTGGAGCATTAGTAGAATTAAAAAACGCAAAAGGCGGAAAAATATTGATTCATAGATTGGAAAAAGAAGGACTACAAGATAAAAATATTAGCTTAACAGATTATGTTGGAGTTGAGGACGTACATTTAGACCCAGATTCAATAGTAGATGATGGGGATAAAATACATATAGGAAATATAGAGTTTAGGGTAATTCATACGCCTGGCCATACAAAAGGTGGAAGTTCGCTATATTGTGAAGAAGAAAAACTTGTATTTTCAGGAGACACTTTATTCCATGGAACTTGGGGTAGAACAGATTTGCCAACAAGTAATTTTATGGATATAATGAATTCAATAACAGAAAAATTATTAAAACTTCCAGATGACACAATAGTATATCCACGGACATGGCAAATCAACTATGATTAGAGAAGAAAAACCAATTTATGATGAATTAAAACCAAGAGAAGATTAGGAGGAGAAGATATGAATATAGAACCAAGAACTTTGGCTGGTTTCATGGAACTATTGCCAAATGAACAAATATTATTTGAGCAAATGAAACAAACAATAGAAAAAACATACCAAAGATTTGGATTTTTACCATTAGATACACCAATACTAGAACTATCAGAAGTGCTATTAGCAAAAGCAGGTGGAGAAACTGAAAAACAGATTTACCGCTTCACAAAAGGAGATACAGACATTTCAATGAGATTTGACTTAACTGTACCACTTGCAAAATATGTAGCTAAAAATTATGGAAATTTAAGTTTCCCATTTAGAAGATATCAAATAGGTAAAGTATATAGAGGGGAAAAAACTCAAAAAGGTAGATTTCGTGAATTTTATCAATGCGATATTGATATTATTGGAGATGGAGAACTTGGAATAGTTAATGACGCAGAAATTCCAAGTGTTATATATAACCTAATATCAGATTTAGGCTTCAATGATTTCACTATATGCATAAATAACAGAAAAGTATTAAATGGATTATTTAGAGAAGTAAATCAAGAGCAAAATGCAGTTGACATTATGAGAACTATTGATAAACTTGCCAAAATAGGAAAAGAAAAAGTAATAGAAGAACTAAAAGAAATTGGTGTTGATGACCAAGCAATTGAAAGAATATTAACTTTTATTGAAATTGATGGAACAACAGACGAAAAGATTAGTAAATTAGAAAACCTAGGTATTCTAAATGAAATGTTTACACAAGGCTTAGAAGAGCTAAAACAAGTTGTAAAATACATTAGAATATTTGGTGTACCAGATACTCACTTTAAAATAGATTTAACAATTGCTAGAGGATTAGACTATTACACAGGAACAGTATATGAGACATTTTTAAATGATTATAAAGAATTAGGAAGTGTATGTTCAGGAGGAAGATATGAAAACTTAGCTGAATATTACACAGACAAAAAGTTGCCTGGTGTTGGAATTTCAATTGGTCTAACCAGACTATTCTATAAACTAAATGAATTACAACTTATCAAATCAGATAAATATTCTATGTCAGATATTTTAATAATACCAATGACAGAAGATATGACAAAATCAATTGAATTAGCAAGTGATTTGCGTAAAGAAGGAATAAATACAGAAGTATATTTAAATGACAAAAAATTAAAAGCGAAATTTAAATATGCAGACAAACTAAAAATTCCTTATGTTGCTGTAATTGGAGAAGACGAAATAAGTTCTAATACAGTAAAAGTTAAAAATATGGAAACAGGAGAAGAAACTCCTACAGAACTAGATGCAAAGAAAATTTGCGAAGTAATTAAAAACTAAAAATCATAATCTCCTTTGTCCAAGAATATACTAGTTAATAGTAAATTGGACAAAGGAGAAATTTTTATTATGATAAATATGGCAGTATTAAATTTAAAAGACATAATAAAATATATTGTAAAAATCACAATATTAGTAACTGTAGTTATAGGGATAACTAAATACCTTTCACAAAATCAAAGTAATATAAAAAATCAAATTCAAGAAACCAACAACAAAAAGTTGATGACATCTTTTATCAATATTGCCTTGCCTGTAACAAACACAGAAAGTATTAACGAGACTTCAACAAAATTAGCATCAATTGATCCACTAAAATTAGCTTTAGGGATGGAATTAAAAGTAATAAATTCTTTAGAAGAAACAAAAGATGAACAACCAACTAGTAGTGAATCAAAAGAAGATGCAACAAAAGTAGAACAGGCCCAAACAGGACTAAAAACAGAAGTACAAAGATCAAATGTGCCCAATAAATACACAACACAATATAATGGAGTAAAAATAAAAAATGAAGTTAAATATAAACTAACTGAAGAAATATTAAAACCAGATATTACAGTAAAAAAAGATAACATTTTAATATATCACACACACTCATGTGAAAGCTATACACCAAGTGAAAAATATCAATATAAAAAAACAGGAAACTTTAGAACGACAGATAAAAATTACTCAGTAATAAGAGTAGGAAATGAGTTAGAAGCACAACTCAAAACATATGGATATAATGTTATACATGATGAAAGTTATCATGACTATCCATCATATACTGGGTCATATGCAAACTCTTTAAAAACTATAACTAAGTTATTAGACGAAAACAAAAATACGGATGTAGTAATCGATTTACATAGAGATGCAATAGGAGACAGTACATATGCTCCAACAGTAAAAATAGGAGAAGAATATGCCGCACAGCTTATGTTTGTAATAGGAGGAAATGAAGGAAGCATAAAACATGAAACTTGGGCACAGAACTTGAAGTTTGCAATAAAAGTACAAGAAAAAGCAAATGAACTATATCCAGGTTTGTTTAAACCAATAATATTAAGAGGAACTACATATAATCAACATGTAACCAAAGCAGCAACAATAATAGAAGTTGGTGCAACAGGCAACACCCTAGACCAAACTTTAGTAAGCATGAAATACCTAGCAAAAGTATTAAGTGAAGTGGTTAAATAAAATCCAGAATTTGACATTAACATAATTTAAGAGTATAATATAAAGCACGTAGTCCAATATGGCTACAATTAATTTTAAGGGAGAGAATCTTATAATGGAGAGAATCGAAAAACGTACACTAGACCTAGCTTGGTATATGATTGAAAACCAAGCAACTGTGCGGGATCTTGCAAGAGTTTTCTCAATGAGCAAAAGCACAGTTCACAACTATCTTACAACGAAACTTCCAGACATTTCAGGACCTATGGCACAAGCAGTTCGAGATGTACTTGCTTTCAACTGGAAAGAGCGGAGCATCCGTGGAGGAAATGCCACCAGAGAGAAATATCGCATTATGAGAGAATCTAACTTAATTAAATAACCTTTAAATAGAGGTTACAGAATAAGAGCCTGATTTGTTTAGGCTTTTATTCTTGCAAAAAATCATAAATATATCTTGCAAATAACGGCATTTTTGTGTATACTACAAAAAGGAAAAGAGGAGATAAAATATGTGTGGATTTGTAGGATATGTTGAAGATGGAGAAAAAGATAGAAAAATAATAAAAAGTATGTCAGATACTATAAAACATAGAGGACCAGATGATGAAGGATTTTATGAAGACGATAAAATCTCTCTAGCATTTAGAAGATTAAGTATAATAGACCTAAGTAATGGACATCAACCAATGTTTAATGAAGACAGCTCAATGGTTATTTTATTCAATGGAGAAATATATAATTATCAAGAATTAAAAGAAGACTTAATGGCAAAAGGACATGTTTTTGCCAATAATTCTGATACAGAAACTATTCTTCATGGATATGAAGAATATGGACAAGAAATTACTAAAAAACTTAGAGGAATGTTTGCCTTTGTAATATGGGATATTAAAAACAAAGTTCTTTTTGGTGCAAGAGACCATTTTGGAATAAAACCATTTTATTATTACAACAGAGATGGTATGTTTATATTTGGCTCAGAAATAAAGAGCTTTTTACCACATCCAAAATTTAAAAAGGAATTAAATGAAGAGGCTTTAAAAACATATTTGACTTTCCAATACTCTGCATTAGACGAAACATTTTTCAAAGGAGTATATAGGCTAAAGCCAGGTCATCAATTTACTTATAAAGATGGCAAATTAGAAGTAACAGAATACAATACATTTAACTTTATAGAAGAAAAGAAAAATTTTGAAGAAACTGTAAATAGTATACATGAAACAATAACAAGCTCAATAGATTATCATAGAATAGCAGATGTTGAGGTGGGCTCATTTTTATCATCTGGTGTAGACTCAAGTTATGTTGTATCTTATGCAAAACCAGACAAAACATATACAGTAGGATTTAATTATGATAATTTTGACGAAACAGTTTATGCTAAAGATTTATCAAAAATTTTAGAGATAAAAAATACAAGCAAAATTATATCTGATGAAGAATTTTTTGATTCATTAGAAGATGTGCAATATTATTCAGATGAGCCACATGCAAATCTTTCAGCAGTTCCTTTATATCATTTATCAAGATTAGCTGCAAAAGATGTAAAAGTAGTTTTATCTGGTGAAGGAGCAGACGAATTATTTGGTGGATATCAAACATATCATAGAACAAAATTCTATAATGCTTATGAAAAACTACCACTTTCATTTAGAGCAAAAATGAAAAAGTTTGCTGAGAAATTACCAAACATAAAAGGAAAGAACTTCTTAATTTCAGAAGGAACACCAATTGAAGACAATTACATTGGTCAAGCATTTATATTTGATGATGAGCAAGCAAATGATGTATTAAAACCAGAATACAAAACAAATATTAGTTTTAAAGATGTTACAGCTCCAATATTTGCAAAAGTAAAAGATCAAAATGACTTAATCAAAATGCAATACTTAGACATGCATTTATGGTTACCAAATGATATTTTATTAAAAGCAGATAAAATGACTATGTCAGCATCACTTGAATTAAGAGTTCCTATATTAGATAGAGTTGTATTTGATACCGCTTCTAAACTACCAAGAGAATATAAAATAGTTGGAAAAGACACAACAAAATATGCACTAAGAAAAGCAGCAGCTAAAATAGTTCCAAAAGAATGGGCACAAAGAGAGAAAAAAGGATTTATGGTTCCATTCAAATATTGGCTAAAAGAAGAAAAATGGTATAATAAAGTAAAAGAAACTTTTGAAAGTGAATATGCAGCAAAATTCTTTGATACAGATAAAATAGTTAAACTTTTAAATGACTATTATGAAGGAAAAGCAATGACACATAGAAAAGTTTATACAATATATTGTTTCTTGATTTGGTATAGGCAATATTTCGTAGAAGGATAATTCAAAATGAACTTTTTAATTAAAACATTGGAAGAAAATAAAAAGTTCCAAGAACTCACAAAACAAATTAGTAAAACAGGCCCGATAGCTATATCGGGCTTGGTTGACGTTGAAAAACTACATGTACTAGCAGGTATTCTTAATGAAACTAAAAGACCAATGGTGTTAGTAACATATAATGAGATACAGGCACGTAAGTTATATCAAGACTTAAAGAAATTTATAAAACAAACATATTTCTTTCCTAAAAAAGAGATTACAAGCTATGACTATGTTGCACAAAGTAAAGAAATTGAATATAAAAGAATTGACGTATTAAACAAAATGTATTTAGCTAAACAGCAAAAAGAACCAATAATAATAGTTACAACAATAGAAGCAGTTATGCAAAAAATGATTGCTAAAGACACTTTGTATCAAAATGTTATAGATTTTAAAGTTGGAAAAACATATTTATTAGATGGAATTAAAGAAAAACTAGTTGGACTTGGTTATGAAAGAAGTGATCTAATTGAAAACAAAGGACAATTTAGTATTCGTGGTGGAATTGTAGATGTAGGATTATCAGAAAAAATTGGTGTTAGAATTGAATTCTGGGGAGATGAAGTTGATTCAATTAGGTTTTTTCAAATATCTTCACAAAGATCAACAGAAATGCTAAAAGAAATAACTATATTCCCAGCACATGAATTAATAGTACAAGATTTATCAGAAGCGGTAAAAAATATACAAGAAAAATATCCTGAAGAAATAGAAGACATAGAACTTATAAAAAATGGAGATTATATTTCTAAAATCAATAAATATTTTAATGAATTTTATGAAAATCAGGCTTCATTTTTAGACTATATGTCAGATGAATATTTACTTTTATTAGATGAAAATTCTAAAATAAATCAAAGAAAAACAAACATAATAGAAGATAACAACAAACTAATTGAATCATTAGTTGAAAAAGAAAAATTTGTGCCAGAAGCAATTGAAAACATTAGTAAATTTGAATATAACTTTGAAGAAAAACAAATAATATATTTAGAACAAAATGACTCAATTAAAAACATTCAAAAATACTATTTTGAAACTAGAGAAATCAATTTCTATAACCTACAACTAGATTTATTACTTGCAGATATTGTAACATATCAAAAAAATAAAAAGAAAGTAGTATTACTTGCTGGTAATGAAATAAGTGCTAAAAAACTATGTGACATTTTAAAAGAAAATCAAATAAATTATAAATACGAACAAGAAGCGGAAAATGTTAAACCAGGTGAAATTATAGTAACAATTGGAGGCTTTTCTTCTGGATTTGAAAATTATGATTTAAATTTAATAGTAATTAGCTTGCAAAATAATTTTGAAGAACCTGTAAAAAGAAAAAAGAAATTATCTAGTACATTTAAAGATAGTGAAAAAATTGTATTTGCAGATTTAAAACCAGGTGATATAGTGGTACACCAAACACATGGTATAGGACAATTTATAGGGGTAAATACAATTACAGCAGATGGTGTAACAAAAGACTATATTAAAATTAAATATAGAAATGATGACATTCTATACGTTCCTACAAATAGCTTAGACAGTGTTAGAAAGTATATAGGTGGAGGAGATAATTCATCTCCTAGACTAAATAAGTTAGGTGGAAAAGAATGGAGTGCAACAACTAGCAAAGTAAAGAAAAATCTAGAAGCGGTTGCAAAAGATTTAATAGAGCTATATGCAAAACGTCAAAAAATAAAAGGATTTAGTTTTTCGCCAGATACTCCTTGGCAAAAACAATTTGAAGATAGTTTTCCATATACAGAAACAGATGATCAATTAAGATGTATACAAGATGTAAAAAAAGATATGGAAAAACCACAGCCAATGGATAGACTTTTATGTGGAGATGTAGGATATGGTAAAACAGAAGTTGCAATAAGAGCTGCATTTAAAGCTGTTATGGACCAAAAACAAGTTGCATATTTAGTGCCAACTACAATACTTGCAAATCAACAATATGAAGAATTTAAAACTAGAATGCAAGAATTTGCTATAAATGTTGAGTTATTAAATAGATTTAAAACTAAAAAAGAGCAAGATGAAATTATAAAGAAACTTAAATTAGGTGAAGTTGATGTAGTTGTTGGAACACATAGACTACTAAGTGAAGATGTTAATTTCAAGGATTTAGGGCTTTTAATAATAGATGAAGAACATCGTTTCGGAGTTAAAGATAAAGAAAAAATAAAGAAATTAAGAACAAATATAGATGTTTTAACAATGACAGCAACACCAATACCAAGAACACTACACATGTCAATAGTTGGCGTTAGAGATATGTCAGTTATATATGAACCACCTCATAACAGAAAACCAGTACAAACCTATGTTCTTGAATATGATCAAGAAGTAATAACAGAAGCAATAACTAAAGAAATTGAAAGAGGCGGACAGGTATTTTACCTATTTAACCAAGTAGAAGGTATTGAGAAAAAAGCAAATGAAATATCAATGTTAGTTCCAGAAGCTAAAGTAGGATTTGCTCATGGAAAAATGAGTGGTAGAGAACTAGAAGAAATAATGGAAAGCTTTATAAATCACGAAATAAATGTACTAGTATGTACTACAATATTAGAATCTGGAATAGACATACCAAATGCTAATACTATAATAGTAGAAAATGCAGACAGATTAGGTTTAGCACAGCTTTACCAAATTAGAGGTAGAGTTGGTAGAAGTGACAAACAAGCGTACGCTTATGTAACGTATAAAAGAGATAAACTATTATCAGAAGTTGCAGATAAACGTTTAAAAGCTATTAAAGAATTTACTGAATTTGGCTCAGGATTTAAAATAGCAATGAGAGATTTGGAAATTCGTGGAGCAGGAAGTATGCTTGGAGAAATGCAACATGGACACATGGAACAAGTTGGCTATGATACATATTGCAAATTATTAGATGAAGTTATAAAAGAGATGCAAGGAATAGAAGTAGTAGAAGAACAAGATGTACAAATCGACTTAGCTGTTTCTAGCTATATACCAGATAACTTTATTGAAAATAGTAGTCAAAAAATTGAAATATACCAAAACATTGCTTTATGCAGAACAGAAGAAGAACTTCAAAATGTTATTGATGAGGTTATTGATAGATATGGTAGACTTCCAAAAGAATTGGAAAACTTAATAGATATTGCAAGAATAAAACAACTTGCAAGAAAAGCAAACATCTTAAAAATAGCTCAAAGAGAAAACGGAATTGTATTTTATTTTGTAAAAGAAAAAATCAAACCAGAAATGGTAAACACTTTAATTACAAAATACCCTATGCTAGTTAAGTTCTCTAATGCAGTAGAACCTTATGTCACACTACGAATTAAAGAAAATGAAAACGTCATAGAAAAAGCTAAAGAATTTTTGAATACTGTAATTGAAATTTAGAAAGGAAAAGTTATGCAAGTAATTTCAAGTAAAGATAATGAACAAATTAAATATATTAAAAAGTTAAAAGACAAAAAGTTTAGAGATGAAACAAACGAATATATAGTTGAAGGAATAAAATTAGTAAGAGAAGCAATTGAAGAAGCGGTAAATATAAAAACTATTGTTGTATGTGAAGATTGCGAATATACTGAAAGTTTTGAGCAATCACTTCTATATGAAATTGCAAAATATAATTGTATATATGTAACTAAAAAGCTATTCCTTTCTATAACAGATGTTGTGAATCCACAAGGAATTCTTGCAGTAGTTGAAAAAGGAGATAGCATAGACAAAATAGATTACAAAGAAGACATTATACTTGCATTAGATGGAATACAAGATCCTGGTAACTTAGGAACAATATTAAGAACAGCAGACAGTGCAAACTTAAAACAAATAATACTATCATCAGACAGTGCAGACCCATATAACCCAAAGGTTGTGCGCTCAACAATGGGAGCCATATTTAGAATGAATATAATAACAACTGATAATTTGGCTAAAACATTGCAAATGATAAAAAAACATAAATTTGAAGTAGTAGCAACATCATTAGACACAGATAAAAGTGTATATGATATAAAATATAATAAAAAAGTAATAATAATTGGAAATGAAGCAAAAGGAGTATCAAAAGAGATACAAGACTTAGCAGACCAAAGAGTTAAAATACCAATGCTAGGAAAAACAGAAAGCCTAAATGCTTCAGTAGCAGCAAGCATAATGATATATGAATATGTAAGAGAAAAATATTTTGAAAAATAAAATTGCTTATATAGGAGAAAAAATGATAAATAATAATGAAGAATGGAAAGAAATCGAAATATCTGAACAAAATAAAAAAGCAGACATAATAGATAAATATGGGTTTGACATATATGAAAAGTTTAAAAAGCAAAACTCAAAAGAGGCGATTAGAAAAAGAATTATTATAAAACGAGCTACAATAATAATTGGTATAGTTATTATAATTACTATACTAGTAAGTAGTTGGTCTAGTTCAATGAGATTTAAATATGAAAGACGTAGAATTAGTAACTTAGAAGAGATTTATCAGTTGGATTTCACTGAAAAAGCAATCAATACAGATATAACTGGCAATGGATTTCTCACATACAAAATTGCAGAAATACCGGAAATAGAAGTGCATGCTATATCTAAAAAAGATAATAATGTCTTTATAGAAGATACAGAAGCAAGAATATATAAATATTTCTTTGATGTTTGGAATGACTTAGACAAAAATAAGTTTAAAGTCGAAGAATACTATGAAGACTATACATATAAATTGCATACAAAGAAGAATTGGATTCTAAAATTTAAAACTTATATTGAAGTAAATAATTATGAGGAATTGTTAGAGGCAACAGAAACGATAATAAAATTTAGAAAGTATATGTCATATCCACAAATTATAGTAGAAAGTTATATAAAATATAATGATAATTTTATTTTACCACACAATGCTTCTATACAAACTGATGATGAAATAAGAAAATCAGCAAAGGAACAATTTTTATCAATAAAATAATATATGTCAGTAGGAAAGAAACTCTGTTTTTAGGACGGAGTTTTTTTAAAATTTTGTGAAAAGATTGTGAAAGTTGTTTATAATTAGAATATTATATGATAAAATATAGAACTAGTTTAAAAGAAGGAGAAAATTTTGTATGTCATATATTGAATTTAAGAATGTTGTTAAAGAATACAAAATGGGAGAAGTAACTATAAAAGCATTAGATAATACTAACTTTAGTATTGATAAAGGAGAGCTTGTTGTTATAGTAGGACCTAGTGGAGCAGGTAAAACTACTACTCTAAATATACTTGGAGGAATGGATAAAGCTACATCTGGTCAAATATTTGTAAATGATAAAGAAATATCAAAATTAAATAATAAAAAGTTAATAGAGTATAGAAGAAATGATATAGGATTTGTATTCCAATTCTATAATCTAGTTCAAAATTTAACAGCCAAAGAAAATGTAGAACTTGCAACACAAATGTGTGCAGATGCATTAAATGTAGATACCATATTAGAAAAAGTAGGATTAACAGATAGAAAAGATAACTTTCCATCTCAATTATCAGGTGGAGAACAACAAAGAGTTGCAATAGCAAGAGCAATTGCTAAAAATCCAAAATTATTATTATGTGATGAACCAACAGGTGCATTAGATTACAAAACAGGAAAAAGCATATTAAAGCTATTACAAGAAATGGCAAGAAGCGAAAATATGACTGTAATAATTATAACTCATAATGCTGCAATTACACCTATGGCAGATAAGGTTATACGTTTTAAAAATGGAAAAGCAGAAAGTGTTGAAACAAACGCTAATCCAATTTCAATAGATAATATAGAATGGTAAGGAAGAAAATGAAAAAATCTTTATTGAAAAATAATTTTAGAGAGATAAGTAAAAATAAAAGAAGATTTATATCAATGCTTGTTATGGCATTTTTAGGAGTAGGATTTTTTGCAGGCTTAGTTGCAACAAGTCCAGATATGCTAGATAGTTTAGATAAGTATGCAGATAAAAGTAATTTTTATGATATAAACATAATATCAACATTAGGAATCACTGATGATGATATACAAGCCGTTAAAAATATAGATGGTGTTGAAAATGCTTATGGAATACAAACTAAAGATTCTATGGTAAAAATAGATAATAAAGAAAGTGTTTGTAAAGTAATTGAGTACAATGAAAATGTTAATACTCCAGTAGTGATAGCAGGAAGGCAAATAGAAAATGATAATGAGTGTTTATTAGACAATGCTATTGTTCGTACAGGTACAGGAGTAGAAAAATATATAGGTAAAAAAATAGTATTAGAAAATAATGATAAAGATTCTGACGATAATGACATATTTACTAAAAAAGAATTTGAGATAGTTGGAATAGTAGATTCACCTATGTATATATCTAGTGAAAGAGGGAATACATCAATAGGTAATGGAACAGTTAATTTCTATATTTATACTAAAGATAATGTAATAAACTTAGACTATTATACAGGAATGTATGTTACTGTTGCTGGAGCAAAAGAACAAGTAACTAATAGTGATGGTTACTTAGAATTAGTTAATCCTGTAATTGATAAAATAGAAGGCATAAAACAAGAAAGAGAAGATGCAAGATATAATTCTTTGGTTGATGAAGCAAACGAGAAGATAAATGATGCACAAAAAGAACTTAATGATAAAAAAGCAGAAGTACAAAAGGAATTAAATGATGCTGAAAAGAAAATAAAAAATGCTGAGAATCAAATTGCATCATCTGAAAATAATATAAAAAATGGAGAAGCGGAATTAGCTAAAAAGAAACAGGAAACAGAGAAGACTTTTAAAGAAGCGGAAGCAAAATTAAAACAAGCAGAAGAAGCTTTGTTGCAAAAAGAAAAAGAGCTTAATAGACAAAAAGAACAGATGGAGTTTTTGCCGCAGGAAGTACAAGAACAAATTAAGAGGCGGATTAGCAGAAATAGAAGCAACTAAAACAGAACTACAAAAACAAAAAAAAGAATTAGAAAATAATAAAAAGACAGCTAATGCAAAATTTGAGGCTTCACAGAAAGAAATAAATTCAAGTAAAACTAAAATACAAAATGCGAAATCAGAATTAGCAAAAAATAAAAAAGAATTTGAAAAATCTAAAAAAGAAGCAAATACTAAAATACAAGAGGCTCAAGATAAACTAAATGATGCAAAAGCAGATGTTAAGAAAATAGAAAAAGGTAAGTGGTATGTTCAAGATAGACTTGATAATACAGGATATAACAATATATTTGATGCAATAAAAACAATGTCAAACATTTCTAAAATGTTCCCAGTAATATTTTACTTAGTTGCAGTTTTAATAAGTTTAACTTCTATGACCAGAATGATTGAAGAGGAAAGAATAGAAATAGGTACATTAAAAGCAATGGGTTATACCAATATGCAAATAATTTCAAAATATATAATTTACTCATTATTTGCTTGTATAATTGGTGGAGTTTTAGGAATGACAGTTGGATTATATTTATTACCAAACATTGTTTGGATGTTATATTCTATGATATATAATTTACCTGAATTTTATTGCACATATAGAGTAGAAATCGGCTTGCTTGGAATAATAATTGCGTTTATATGTATAGGTGGAGCTACAATAATAGTCGCAACAAATGAATTAAAACAAATGCCAGCTGTTTTGATGAGACCAAAGCCACCTAAAAAAGGAAAAAGAATACTACTAGAGCGAATAAAATTTATATGGAAAAGATTTAATTTTTCTCAAAAGGTAACTGCAAGAAACATATTTAGGTATAAAAAGAGAGCTATTATGACAATAATAGGTATTGCAGGATGCACGGCACTTATGTTAACAGGATTTGGAATAAGGGATTCAGTAAATGATATTCCATCAGTACAATTTAGAAAAATATTTAGTTATGATTTATCAATATCTTTAACAAATACAAAAGGATTAGGAAAACTTAATGAATATTTTTCAAACAATGAAAATATAAAAAATTATACTGAAATATGTGCAACTACAGCCAAACTAGGAGAAAAGAATTATAATGTTACTGTATTTGTACCGAAAAATACTAAAGACCTAAATAATGCCTTTAATTTAACAAATCCTGAAACAGGAGAAAAGGTAAGTTTAGATGATGATGGAATTATTATATCTGATAAAATTGCAGACATGATAGGAGCAAATATAGGTGATGAAGTTAATTTTATAGATGGAGATGACATAAGCTATAAATTTAAAGTAAAAGACATAATGAAAAATTATGTTGGACATTATGTATTTATGTCAAAGACATTTTATGAAAATAATATAAAACAATATAAAACAAATATGATTTTTGCAAATACAAATGAAAATTTAAGTGAAGATGTCCAAAACAATATATCACAGGAAATATTAAATATAGAAGGTGTTGCATCTGTATCTGTAATAAGTAGCTTAATGAAATCAGTAAGTGACATGCTTAATACTATGAATTATGTTGTTATAATTTTAATAGTTGCATCAGCATTACTTGCGTTTGTAGTATTATACAATTTAGCAAATATAAATATTGCAGAAAGACAAAGAGAAATTGCAACATTAAAAGTATTAGGCTTTTATGATAAAGAAGTAGATAACTATATAAATAAAGAAAATATAATATTTACAATAATTGCTATTGTAATTGGATTAGTATTAGGAACATTTTTAACAAGTGAAATTATATCAAGTATTGAAATAGATTCATTGAGATTTATGAAAAATATATTACCGATAAGTTATGTGTATTCAGCAGGTATAACATTGGTATTTTCAATAATAGTTAATTTTATAATACATTTTGTATTGAAAAAAATAGACATGATAGAAAGTTTAAAAAGTGTGGAATAAAACAAAATAAAAGTTGCCAATATTTTGGCAACTTTTAAAATATTAAAATTCACAATTTTTTGGAGTTCTTGGGAATGGAAGTACATCACGAATATTTTGCATACCAGTTAAATACATCATCATTCTTTCGAAACCTAAACCAAATCCAGCATGTGGACATCCACCATATCTTCTTAGATCTAAGTACCACCAATAATCTTCTTTTCTTAAACCAAGTTCATTTATACGAGCACTTAGTTTTTCGAAATCATCTTCTCTTTGACTACCACCAATTATTTCTCCAATTCCAGGAACTAAAAGGTCAGTAGCAGCAACTGTTTTGCCGTCTGGATTTAATTTCATATAAAATGCTTTAATATCTTTTGGATAATCTGTAACAAAAACAGGTCTTCCAAATATTTTTTCACTTAAATATCTTTCATGTTCTGTTTGAATATCAACACCCCAGCTAACAGGGTATTCAAAATTATCATTGTTTTTCTCTAGTTCTTTTATAGCATCTGTATAAGTAATTCTTCCAAATTCTGAATTCAATACATTGTGTAATCTGTCAAGTAATCCAGTATCAATAAATTGATTAAAGAAAGCCATTTCTTCAGGTGCATTTTCTAGAACATAAGAAATTATATATTTAATCATATCTTCAGCTAAATCCATATCATCATGTAAATCAGCAAAGCAAATTTCTGGTTCAATCATCCAGAATTCAGCAGCATGTTTTACAGTATTTGAATTTTCAGCTCTAAATGTAGGACCAAATGTATAAACATTGCGGAATGCATGTGCATAAGTTTCTACATCTAATTGACCACTTACTGTTAAGTGAGATTCTTTTCCAAAGAAATCTTGAGAATAATCTACTTTGCCATCTTCAGTTTTTGGTAAGTTTTCCATATCTAAAGTAGTTACTCTAAACATTTCACCAGCACCTTCACAATCACTTCCAGTAATGATAGGTGTATGAACATATACAAAACCTCTTTCTTGGAAGAATTTATGAATTGCAAAAGAAAGTACACTACGAACTCTAAAAACTGCATTAAAAGTGTTTGTTCTAGGTCTTAAATGAGATACAGTTCTTAAATATTCAAAAGAATGTTTTTTCTTTTGAAGTGGATAATCTAAATCTGCTACATTTAAAATCTCAACATTACTTGCCTTTATTTCAAAAGGTTGTTTAGCATTTTCAGTTTTTACTACTTCTCCTGAAACTATAATAGAAGAACTAATACTTAATTTTTTTACATCATCAAAATTATTTAAACAGGTATCAAATACAACTTGAACATTCTTAAAAAAGCTTCCATCATTTAACTCTATAAAGCCAAAGCTTTTTGAATCACGAATAGTTCTTACCCAACCAGAAACTGTTACAGTTTGATTTGTGTAATTATTTGTATTTCTGTATAAATCCTTTACTAATACTTTGTTTTTCATAATTATCACAATCCTTTCTTTAGGTATAAATTGCATGGAAAAGCAACATTTTCCAGTAATTTGAAACCTTTAAATATTTATGCCCAATATTATATATAAAAATACAGTAAAATTCAATATTTTTAACAAAAATTGTATGAAATACTATTATTTTTTTTATATAAATGGTATAATATTACCGAAAATAACAAAAGGTGGAAAAATATGAAAAAAACTATAGTTGATTATTTAGAAAAAACTACTCAAAAATTTGCTGATAAAATTTCCTTTGCAGATGATAAAAATCAAGCAACATATGCTGAACTAACACAACATGCACAAGCACTTGGAACAGCACTAATAAAACATACTGAAAAAATTAATAAGCCAATTGCAATATATTTAGATAAAACTGTATCTTGTATAGAAGCAATGTTGGGTGTAGTATATAGTGGAAACTTTTACACTATATTAGACACTAAGTCACCAGCAGAAAGAATAGAACTAATATTAAGCACACTTGAGCCTGAGATTATCATTACAAGTAAAAAGAATGAAGAAAAAGCAAAAAAATTGCTTAATAACAAAATAGAGTTAATAATATATGAAGATATTGTAAATACAGAAATTGATAAGCAACTAATAGATAATGTTAAAAGTGAAATTATAGATACAAATCCTATGTACATATTATTCACATCAGGATCTACAGGCGTGCCAAAGGGAACAGTGGTGTCACATAGAGCTGTAACGACTTACACAAAATGGGCAGTTGAGACATTTAACTTTACTGAAAAAACAACGTTTGGAAGTCAAACGCCTTTTTATTTTAGTATGTCAATAACAGATGTATTTTCAACTATTATGACAGGTGCAACTTTTTATATTATACCTAAAATGTATTTTTCATTTCCAGTTAAACTTGTAGAATTTTTAAATGATAAAAAAGTAAATACAATTTACTGGGTGCCATCTGCACTATGTATAGTAGCCAATATGGGAACACTAGATATAACGGAATTACCATATTTAACAAAGGTGTTATTTGCAGGAGAAGTAATGCCAACTAAGCAATTGAATATGTGGATTAAAAAATTACCACATGCTATGTTTGCAAATCTTTTTGGACCAACAGAAACGACAGATATATGTACATATTATGTTATAGATAGAAAAATTGAAAATACCGAATCTTTGCCAATAGGAAAACATTGTGATAATTGTGATGTTATGGTTATAAAAGAAGATGGAACAGAAGCAAGAGATGGAGAAGAAGGGGAACTTTGTGTTAGAGGTTCATTCTTAGCAGCAGGTTATTATAAAAATCCTGAAAAAACAAATCAAGTATTTGTTCAAAACCCATTAAATAAAGCATATCCAGAAGTTGTATATAGAACAGGCGATATAGTAAAATACAATGAAAAAGGTGAACTAATATATATATCAAGAAAAGATTTTCAAATAAAGCATATGGGCTATAGAATAGAACTTGGCGAAATTGAAAATAGAATAAATAACATTGATGGAATTATGAATTGTGCATGTATATATGACACAGAAAATCCTAAAATAGTGCTATTTTATCAAGGAAATATTGATGAAGTAGAAATATTAAATAAAGCAAAAGAAAAATTAACAAATTACATGGTACCAAACAAAGTGGTAAAATTAGATAAATTACCATATAATGCAAATGGTAAAATAGATAGAAAATTGTTACAAAATATGAATAAGGAGAATAATTAGAATGGAAGAATTACTAGAGGTTTTAAAAGGTATAAAACCTGAAATTGATTTTGAAAATGAGGAGAACTTAATAGAAGATGAATTACTAGATTCATTTGATATTATATCTATTGTAGCTGCAATAGATGATGAATTTGATGTAAAAATTACAGCAAAAGATATTGTTCCAGAAAATTTTAACTCAGCTGAAGCTTTGTATGAGTTGATCCAAAGATTAGAGGAAGAATAATTCTTTTCCAACTTGAATACTTAATAAAGGAAGGAACAAAATAAAAATGGCAATAAATACAATAGAATTTTTAATATTTGCTATGGCAGTTTGTGCTATTTATTTTGTTGTGCCTAAAAAAGTAAAATGGATTGTATTATTATTGGCAAGTTATATTTACTACTTTATAGCAAGTGGCAGATTAACAATATTTCTAATAATAACTACAATCTCTATATATTTACTGGCATTAGCGCTAAACAAAGTAGATGACAAAACAAAGGAAATATGTAAAGATTTAGAAAAAGATGAAAAGAAAAAATTAAAAGCGAAAGCAAATAAAAAGAAAAAGTGGTTAGTAGTAGTAGCAATACTTATCAACTTTGGAGTTTTGCTAACTTTAAAATATGCAAATTTCTTTGGCGGAAATATTAACTCACTACTATCAAAATTAGGAATAAATCTAACAATACCAAAGTTTAACTTTATACTACCACTTGGTATATCTTATTATACTTTGCAGGCTATAAGCTATGTAATTGATGTATATAGAGGTAAATATAGAGCAGACAAAAACTTAGGCAGAGTGGCATTATTTACATCATTCTTCCCACAAATGACAGAAGGACCAATTGGAAGATATGATGACTTAGCAATGCAATTATATGAGCCACATAAATTCAACTACAACAATGTGAAGTTTGGAATACAACTTATGGTATGGGGATTTTTTAAAAAGATGGTTATTGCAGATAGAGCTGGAATATTTGTTAATACTGTTTTTGCAGATTTTGCACAATACCATGGAATTGAAATATTTATGGCAGTGGCATTATACACAATTCAAATTTATGCTGAGTTCTCAGGATGTATTGACATAGTAAGAGGATTAGCACAAGTACTTGGAATAAATATGGCAGAAAACTTTAAAAGACCATTTTTCTCAAAATCTGTTCAAGAATTTTGGAGAAGGTGGCATATTACTTTAGGAACATGGTTAAAAGATTATGTATTTTATCCTGTTTCATTTTCTGGTGCGTGTATAAAACTTACAGAAAAAGCTAAAAAATTAGGAAAGTTTGTAGCAAAATTTGTGCCTGCAGCATTTGCACTATTTTTCGTATGGTTTGGAAATGGACTATGGCATGGTGCTAGCTGGAAGTATGTATTTTATGGATTATATTATTACATTATAATGATGCTAGGATTATTATTTGAACCATTGTTTAATAAAATAATAACCAAATTAAAAATAAACAAAGAAGCATGGTGGTATAAATTAATACAAATGACAAGAACCACATTATTTGTATTAATAGGCATGCTTATTTTCCGTGCACATAGATTAAAAGATGCATTTACAATGTTTATGTCTATGCTTAATATGGACAACATAGGAATGATTACAAATAAAGCATTATATAGTATAGGAATAAAACCTGCAGACTTTATGGTTATAGCTGTAGGTGTATTAATTATGCTAATTATATCAATAATACAAGAAAAAGGTGTAAACATAAGAGAGAGTATAGCAAAGAAAAATATATTCTTTAGATGGATACTATATTATGGAATATTATTATCTATATTAATATTTGGAATATATGGACCTGGCTATGCAGCATCAAACTTTATATATGGACAATTTTAGGGGGGTAAGGAAAATGGAAGATAACAAAGAAACTAAAAGTAGCATAAAAGACATTGTAAAGTTCCTTACTAAAGGTATTGTGTTTTGTGTTATATTAGCATTTATAATGTATATAATAAGCCCAATATTTTCACCAAAATGGTACAATAATATGCATGGTGGAGCAACAAGACGTGTAAAAGGAATTTATACAGAACCAAAAGATACAATTGATATAGTTGGAATAGGTAGTAGTGACCTATATGCTAGTGGGGTATCTACTATGAAATTATGGAATGATATGGGAACAACTACATATCATATTGGAATATCTAAACAAACTACATGGACAGCATATTATATGTTAAAAGACTTCTATAAAAGGCAATCTCCTAAATTAGCAATTATAAATATGGACTTTTGTTTTGAAACAGGAGATGGATATAAAAAATATATAAGAGAAGGCACAGACAATATGCCAATGAGCATAAATAAATTGGAAATGATAAATGATCCTGTGTTTAATAATTCTTTAAAAGATAAAATTAGTTTTGTCTTTCCAGTTATTAGATTTCATTCAAGATGGAGTGAATTAACTAAGGAAGAATTGAAGCAAGCATACACAAATGATAATGTTCCATTTAAAGGATATGAATTAAATAAGAAAATTGACCCATATAAAAAACCGAAAAAAGGACAAGGACTAAAAGATAAAAACAAACAACAATTTGAGAGCATTCCAGATAATGCAAGTGAATATTTAGATAAAATACTTGAATTATGCAAACAAAATAATACAGAAGTATTATTAATTTATGTTCCAACAATAAGAGCATGGAATCAATCAAAACATGAAGCATGTGTTAAATATGCAGAAGAAAGAAATTTAACATTTATTGATTATAATTCATCTGATTTTGATTGGAAGAAAAACACCAGAGATAATGGATATCATTTAAATATATATGGTGCAGATATAGTTACTCAAAAGTTGGAAGAAACAATAAAACAATACAATCTTCCTAATCACAAAGAAGATAGTAATTATCAACATTGGAATGAAAGCTACCAAATATATGAAGAGTTAATAAAAAGCAAAAAATAAAGAGGAGTAAAAATGTTTAAATTACACTCAGAGTATAAGCCAACAGGTGACCAACCACAAGCAATTGAATATTTAAGCAACGGAATAAAAGAAGGTAAGAAGTTTCAGACCTTGTTAGGAGTAACTGGGTCTGGAAAAACTTTTACTATGGCCAATATAATTGAAAAAGTACAGAGACCAACTTTGGTTTTAGCACATAATAAAACTTTAGCAGGGCAACTTTATTCCGAATTTAAAGAGTTTTTCCCTGAAAATAATGTTGAGTACTTTGTATCATATTACGACTATTACCAACCAGAAGCGTATATACCGCAATCAGATACGTATATCGAAAAAGATGCTTCTATTAATGATGAAATAGATAAATTACGTCATTCAGCAACAGCTTCTTTATTTGAAACTAGAGATACAATAATAGTTGCATCAGTTTCATGCATTTATGGTCTAGGAGACCCAATTGACTATGAGAACTTAACAATATCTTTAAGGCCAGGTATGAAAATTGAAAGAAATACAGTGTTAAAAAAACTCATAAATATGCAATATACCAGAAGTGAACTTGAATTTAAAAGAGGTACATTTAGAGCAAAGGGGGATATTGTTGAGATATACCCATCAGACCAAAGTGAAACTGCAATTAGAGTGGAATTTTGGGGAGATGAAGTTGAAAAGATTTCTGAAATAAATCCTTTAACAGGTAAAGCAATAAGTACAAGGCAACATATTATGATATTCCCAAATTCTCATTATGCAACAACTGCAGACAAAATGGAAAAGGCAATTGTAACAATACAAGAAGAACTAAAAGAAAGAGTAAAATATTTTAAAGATAATAATAAACTAATAGAAGCTCAAAGAATAGAAGAAAGAACAAACTTTGACATTGAAATGATGAGAGAAACTGGCTTTTGTCAAGGCATAGAAAATTATTCAAGACATATAAGTGGTAGAGAGCCTGGAAGTGCACCATACACTTTATTTGACTATTTTCCAAAAGATTTTCTATTACTAATAGATGAATCACATGCTACAATCCCGCAAGTAAGAGCAATGTACAATGGAGATAGGGCAAGAAAAGAGTCTTTAGTGAATTATGGTTTTAGGCTTCCATCAGCCTTTGATAATAGACCTTTAAAATTTGAAGAGTTTGAACAAAGAATAAATCAAGTTGTATTTGTTAGTGCAACACCAGCCGAATATGAAAAAGAGCATTCAAAAGAAAATGTTGTTGAGCAAATTATAAGACCAACAGGCTTGCTAGACCCTAAAATAGATGTTAAGCCTGTATCAAATCAAATAGATGATTTAATAGAACAAATTCATGAAAGAGTAGAAAAACATGAGAGAGTGTTAGTAACAACATTAACTAAAAAAATGGCAGAAGATTTAACTGCTTATTTGGCAAGTTTGGATATAAAAGTAAAATATATGCACTCGGATATTAAAGCACTAGAAAGAATGGAAATTATACGTGACCTAAGATTGGGTGAGTTTGATGTCTTAGTTGGAATTAACCTTTTAAGAGAGGGATTAGATATTCCTGAGGTTTCATTAGTAACTATATTAGATGCAGATAAAGAAGGATTTCTACGTTCAGAGCGTTCATTAATTCAAACAATAGGACGTGCTGCTAGAAATACAGATGGAAAAGTTATAATGTATGCAGACGAATTAACTGACAGTATGGAAAAAGCAATTAGTGAAACAAACAGAAGAAGAAAAATTCAAATGCAGTATAACGAAGAACATGGAATTACTCCACAAACAATACAAAAATCTATCAGAGATACAATAAAAGCAAGTTATGTTGCTGATATACAAGAAGAATATAAGCTGGACAAAGAAGCAAATGTACAAGACATAATCAATAAGCTTACCGACGAAATGCTTAAATATGCAGCAGAAATGGAATTTGAAAAAGCAGCTGAAATTAGAGATAAGATAAAAGAACTTGAAAAAATGATATAAAAAGAATTCCCCTCTGGAAATATCCAGAGGGGAAAGTCTTTTTGGATAAAACCTTACGAATAATTGTAAGGCGGTTTGATAGGGGCAACTGTTTCAGAAGCAATTTCTTCTCGTAGTTGCTCATTGTTTTCTACCGCCACCATAAGAAGATTGTAGGCGGTGGTGTTAACAACTGCTTCTCGCCAAGAAATGTGATAACGGTGCTGGCCATATCTGCCATAAACGGGAGATATTTTTTTAAGAGAAAAACCTTCATCGTTAAGTTTCTTTGCCTGACGAGGGTACAGGTTGAGCTCAGCAGTGGTACTGCCGGTCTGAGAGCGATACTCTAACCGCTCCAACAAGGTAAGCCTTCCTGCTTGCATGTGGTAAACCTCCAAAAATATAAAATTTAATGCTTCTAGCATCATAAAATTTATTATACTACGTTTTTCGACAAAAGTAAATAAAATTTTAAATAAATTTAGGTATTGTAATTTTTGCCATAACTGGTTATAATATAGTCTATCATAACATTAAGGAGATAAAACAATGCAATATAGTATAAGCATATACTTTTTATATTTCATAATTTTAGCAATAATAGGCTGGATAATGGAAGTAACACTTCAATTGGTACAAAAACATAAATTTTCAAATAGAGGATTTTTAATCGGACCATATTGTCCGATATATGGCTGTGGAGGAGTTTTAATAACTTTAACATTATCTAACTTGGCTAATCATCCTGTCGCGTTATTTAGTACTGCAATACTTATCTGTGGTGTACTAGAATACTTAACAAGTTATTTAATGGAAAAAATATTTAATGCACGTTGGTGGGACTATAGCAATAATAAATTTAATATAAATGGAAGAGTTTGCTTAGAAACGATAGTTCCTTTTGGAATTCTGGGGCTAGTTTTAATATATGTAATAAATCCATTTATATTTGATAATTTATCTAAGGTTCCAACAAATGTAATAAATATCATAGCTGTAGTTGTAGCTGTACTATTTACATTAGACCTAATAATTTCACTTACAGTAATATCTAATGTAAGAAAAGCAACTACGAAATTTGATAAAGAAAATCCAAAAGACAGTACAGACGAAATATCTAGAAAAGTAAGAGAATTTTTAAAGAGCAAATCACCATTAAATAGAAGATTAGTAGAAGCCTTTCCGGAATTGACAGCAATAATAAAAGAAAGAAAAGAACAAATAAAACAAAAGACAAAAGAAATAAAAGGAGATATAGTTAATAAAGCAAATGAAGTAAGAAGTGATATAACAGATAAAGCAGGAGAGCTAAAAGGAGAGATAGCGAAACAAGCTGATAAAGTCAAAGAAAAGTTAAAAAAAGAAAAAAATAAATAATAAAATCAAAAGCCAGTTGGGTATCACTAACTGGCTTTTAGCTTTAAGCGTTATAAATTTTTAATTGCATTACGTGCAAGCTCATCACAACGATTATTATATTCGTTATCAGCATGACCTTTTACTTTATGAAAAGTGACATCGTGAATTTTAGTTAAGGAAAATAACTCTTGCCAAAGCTCTTTATTTTTAACCTCTTCTTTACTAGAATTTTTCCAACCATTCTTAATCCAGCCCAAAATCCAATTTTGTAAAAATGCATTTACTACATAAGCACTATCACTATATAAATCCACTTTGCAAGGTCTCTTCAAAAGTTTTAAAGCTTCAATTACAGCAGTCAATTCCATAACATTATTAGTAGTATCCTTTTTACCACCAGAAATCTCTTTTCTATTTTCACCCATCATCAAAATGGATCCCCATCCACCTGGACCGGGATTTCCACTACAAGCTCCATCAGTATAGATTATAACTTTATCCATTAATAAATTCTCCTTTAAACATTGTAAATTATTACTTTTTATGATATTATAACATAAACTAAGACAAGTCAATAATAAAATAAAAAAAGGGGGGTAAAAATGAGCAAGGTACTTGGAATTATTGCAGAATATAATCCATTTCATAATGGACATTTGTATCACATAAGAGAATCTGTTGAACAAACTGAAGCTGATTATGTAGTGTGCGTGATTTCAGGAAATTTTGTTCAAAGAGGAAACACTTCTATAATAGATAAATGGACTAAAGCTAAGATGGCTATTGCACAAGGCGCAGACTTAGTAATTGAATTGCCTACAATATATGCTACTTCAAGTGCAGAAAACTTTGCCGAAGGTGCTATAAAAATATTAGATTCCTTAGGAATTGTTGATACACTTTCTTTTGGAATAGAAGCAAAAGATTTGGCAACACTAAATAATATTGCCAATGTTTTATATCAAGAACCGAAAGAATATGTTACTATGTTAAGCCATGAGCTAAGCAAAGGGGTATCTTTCCCAAGAGCAAGAGAAAATGCATTAATGATGTATTTAAATGATATTAAAAGATATGCAAATGTTTTAAGTGGCTCAAACAACATATTAGGGATAGAGTATTTAAAAGCACTAAAAAAATTGAAAAGTCCATTAAAACCAATTGGAATAAAAAGAGAAAAAGTACTATATCATGACGAAATCATAGTAGATGATTTTGCTAGTGCCACTGCAATACGCAAAATGATTGCAACAAGGCAATTCGACGATATTATTAAAGTTATTCCAAGAAGCTCATATATTTTATTAGCTCAAGAACTAAGAAAAGGACATTATGTATTAGATTTGTCTAAATTTCAAAAGGAAATCATATATATATTAAGAAAAATGTCTATAAAAGAAATAGAACAATTGCCAGATGTTTCAGAAGGCTTAGAAAATGCTATAAAAAATGCTGCTAATTCTTGTAACAATATAATAGACTTAGTTAATATGGTAAAATCTAAGAGGTATACACAAACTAGAATACAGAGAGTATTAATATATGCATTACTTGGCATAGATAAAAAAATGATGGAAACAGCAAGAAAAACAGTGCCATATACAAGAATTCTCGGATATAGTGAGAAAGGCAAAAAACTAATTTCAGCAATAAAAGCCAAAAATCCTAAGATAAATTTAGTAACGTCTGTTAAAGAATTTATGGATAATAGCAAAAATAAGGTGCTAAAAGAAATGTTAGCAATAGACATTTATGCAACAAATGTATATACCTTAGGATATGAAAAAGACTCATGGTCTAACTTAGATTATACTAGTAAAATAGTAACCAGTACAGATTTGAAAGAGGTAAAAAAATAAAATGATTTTAGGTATTACAGGTAGTTCGGGTGCAGGGAAAAGTACTGTATGTGAAATATTGGAGAGAAAATATAGTTCTCAAACTATAAATGCAGATAAAATTGCAAAACAATTATCAAAGCAGGGAACAAACTATCTACAAGAAATTATACAAAACTTTGGAGACGATATTTTGCTAGAAGATGGAGAACTAAACAGAAGAAAACTGGCTAATATTATTTATTCGAACCCAGAAAAAAGAGATGAATTGAACAATATAACATTTAAGTATATAAAAAATGAAATAAAAGAACAAATTGCAAAAAGTAATAATAATATAATTGCAATAGATGCACCACTTCTTTTAGAGGCGAATTTACAAGAGATATGTGACAAAACAATTGCTGTAATTTCAGAAGATAGAAATTTACAAATCAAAAGAATTATTAAACGTGATAATATTGATAAAGAACATGCAATTGCAAGGCTTAATGCACAACATCCAAATGAATTTTATATACAAAATTGTGATAATACTCTTATTAATGATGAGACATTAGAACAGCAAATCGAAAAACTTCTATTTAGTGAAAACTAATAGAAGTTTTTTACAATTACTTTACATTTATATTACATTTGTGTAACAATATTGAATTAAACAAATAACTAACATATAATGTAAATAAGTAGAAAGTTTTTAAATTACGCAAGAAAATTCCATAAAAAAGGAGTAATTCACATGGAAACTTTTGCAGATTATATTTTATCTGAAAAAGACTGGATAAAAAAAATGGAAATAATGCATTATTTACAGCTAAAAACAGGAATATTTTTTGATAAATCTGTTATTTTCAAAACATATCTTGCTAAATTATTTTTAGAAAATACAGATATCGATTTAGATGAAAACCTTGTTTTAACAGCTTGTTTGCTGTGCAATTGTAAAAAAGGAAAAGGCCCACAAGACTTAGAAAAGATAAAAACATATGCTAAAGAAGGAGCAGAATACCTATCAAAATTAGGGTTTTCAAATAGATTTTGTAAAATATGTGAAGAAGTTAATAGATATAGTGGAAATGCTATAAGAGAAAAAGAAAGTGATGTACTAGAATTAGTTGATAATTTTGGTGGTATGCTTTTAGATAGGCCAGAGAGAATTGCATTTAAAGTGGACGAAGCTTTAGTTTTATTGGAATATAGGAATTTAAAAGATAAAAACAATAGATATTTACAAAAATTCAAACAATTTGTAAATGAAATGCAGGAGGTGTTGGTATGAGTCAAATAAAACAACCAGCTATACAAGTGGTGGCCAATGAAATTAATAGTATTGATACAGAAAGTAATATTCCTGCAATAAAAGCAATGGTAGACTTAGATAGAAGAATTAGAGAATCTATATTGGAAAAGAAATATGATAAAATAAAAGAGCAGACAATAAAACAAGAAGAAGCAGAGAATATAAATGCTGATAGCATAAGAAAAGATATGAACAGAGAATTTATAGATTAAAAGTTTACTTAAGAAAAGAGCTAAAAGATTGGCTATATACCAATCTTTTTTTGAGGTAAATTAGGTAAGGAGGGAATATATAATGCAAGAAATGTTTGCAGATTTACATGTACATATAGGAAGAAGTGAAAAAGGAAAGCCAATAAAAATAACAGCAGCAAGAAGTCTAAACTTTGCTAATATTGCAAAAGAATGTGCTGAGAGAAAAGGAATACAAATAGTTGGAATTATAGACTGTGCATCACCTTATGTTATAGAAGACATAGAAGAATTTTTAAAAACTGGTGAAGCTTATGAAATAAAAGATGGTGGAATTATATATAAAGACAAAGTATGTATAATTTTAGGCAGTGAGATAGAAACAGCAGAAATAAACGATAATGGAAAAACTGGTAGTGCACACAACCTATGCTATTTCCCAAGCTTAGCAGATATAAAAGCATTTTCAAAAGAAATGAGTAAATACATTAAAAACATAACTTTAAGTTCTCAAAGAGCTTGTATATCAGCATATGAATTAGTTGATATAGTAGAAAAGTTTAATGGAGTACTAATACCAGCACATGCTTTTACACCACATAAAAGTTTTTATGGAAATTGTACAAGTCGTTTAGAAAGAATTTTCAAAGAAAAATTTAATAAGATATTTGCAATAGAATTAGGGTTGAGTGCAGATACTGAACTTGCTGATCAAATATCTGAATTAGAAACTAGAACATTTATAACAAATTCTGATGCACATTCTTTACCTAAAATAGCAAGAGAATACAATAAAATATTAGTAGAAGATATTTCATTTAAAGAGCTATTAAAAGCTTTGAAAAATGAAGATGGTAGAAAAATATTATGTAATTATGGGTTAGATCCAAAACTTGGTAAATATCACAGAACATATTGTGAAACTTGTGATAAACCAATTGAGGGGGAACCACCAATATTTGAATGTCCAGAATGCCATGGAACAAATATTACAATGGGAGTGCTAGATAGAATTGTAAGCATCAGAGACAAAGAAAAGAGCGTAAGTCCTGTTAATAGACCACCATATGTTTATCAAGTACCATTAACATTTATTCCTGGATTAGGAAGTAAAACAATAGATAAACTATTAAATACATTTGAGACAGAAATGAACATTCTACATAAGTTATCAGAAGACGATATAGAAGCAGTTGTAGGAGAAAAAGTTGCAAAAACAATAGTAGCAGCAAGAGAAGGAAAAGCCACAATTCAAGCAGGTGGTGGCGGAGTATATGGCAAGTTGACAGTAGGTTAATATAATTAGTTCTAAATTTCATTTTATTGAATAGACATTATGTATAAAATACTTACAATGAAATGAGGTTTAAAATGAGAGTAATACCTAAGAAAACATCCATAGTTACTGAGACTATAAAAAATCACATAGCAGAAAATTTAAAAGCATACATGATGGTTTCAATTATATTATTAATAGGAATTACTCTAGGAGTAATTTTTGTAAATAATATGAGTGAAGCACAAACACAAGATATACAAACATATATACAAAGCTTTATAGGAGCTTTAAAAGATGGAAAATCTGTAAACAGTGGAGAACTGCTTAAAAAATCGCTAGGTAATAATCTTTTGTTAGTTTTTCTTATGTGGTTTGTAGGCTCTACAGTTATAGGAATACCAGTAGTACTTGGCATAGTTGCATTTAGGGGTTTTTGTTTAGGATATACAATTTCAGCAGTTATTAAAATATGGGGAACTGGCAAAGGAATGTTATTCTTTGCAACTAGTATGTTACTACAAAATTTGATAGCAATTCCATGCATTATTGCACTAGCAGTGAGTGGAATAAAATTATATAAATCAATAATGAAAGATAAAAGACGAGAAAATATAAAAATAGAAATTATTAGACACACAATATTTTCGTTAGCTATGTTAGCAATACTTGCAATCTCGTCAATAATAGAAACATATTTGTCAGCTAATTTACTAGTGCTATGCAAATCATATTTATAATATTAAAAAGTTAAAGAATTTTTGACAAATCTATTTACAATTGTTAATTATTTTGATATAACTTATGTAAATCGACATAATATGTTTTGAAAATTAAATATACAAGATAGGGGAGCTAAAAATGGAAAAACAAGTTAAACTTTTTTTGGAATTTTTACAAAATGAAAAGAAATTATCAGACAACACATTACAATCATACAAAAGAGACATAATACAATACCAAAACTACCTTGAAGAAAATGGTATAAATTATGCAAAAGTATCAAAAGAAGATATAAAAGCCTATCTTAATTACTTAAAGCAAATTGGAAAGAAACCATCTACAATATCTAGAAATTTAGCATCAATTAGATCTTTTTACCAATTTTCAATAAGAAATAAAAAAATAAAAAATGATCCAACTGAAGATGTTCAGTCTCCAAAAATAGAAAAAAGAGTTCCAAGCGTTCTTACAGCACAAGAAGTAGAACTACTACTAGAACAACCAAAAGACGTTGATTTAAAGGGAACTAGAGATAAAGCAATGTTAGAATTTGCTTATGCAACAGGGATGAGAGTAACAGAAATAATAAACTTAAATATAGAAGATGTTAATCTTGAGGGTGAATATGTAATATGTAGAGTTGGTTCAAAACAAAGAAATATTCCTTTAGGTTCATTATCATTAAAAGCATTAAAAGAATATATAGATGAAGCAAGACCAATACTAATAAGAAATGAAAAAGAAAAAGCATTATTTGTTAATGTAAATGGTCAAAGATTAACAAGACAAGGTTTCTGGAAAATAGTTAAATATTATAAAGAACAAGCACATATTACAAAAGATATTACACCACATGTATTAAGACATTCATTTGCAACACATTTATTACAAAATGGTGCAGACTTAAAAGCAATACAAACAATGCTTGGACATTCTGATATATCTTCAACACAAGTATATATGCAATTCCAAGACCCAGGTTTAAAAGATATATATCAAAAAGCACACCCAAGAGCATAAAAGATAATAAAAAAATTAAAAATCTATTTATTTTTTTGAAAATTATATATATAATGTACTAAGTAAAAATTAGTACATTATATTTTTTATGGAGGAAGTTATGAATTTACCAAACAAATTAACAATATTAAGAATTATTTTAGTACCAATAATGGTAATAATTCCATTTTTAGGAATAAAGGGAGATTTATGGGGAATACCAATTACATATTTGCTAGTGGATTTAATATTTATAATAGCAGCTATAACAGATAAACTTGACGGACATATTGCAAGGTCAAGAAACCAAATAACTACATTTGGAAAGTTTTTAGACCCAATTGCTGATAAAATAGTAGTAATAGCAGCAATGATTATGTTAGTAGAATTTGGACACTTGCCAGCATGGATTCCAATTATAGTTATATTTAGAGAATTTATTGTGTCTGGATACAGACTAGTGGCAGTACAAAAAGAAGGAAATGTAATAGCAGCAAGTATATGGGGAAAAATGAAGACTGTAACACAAATGATAGCAGTTATATTAGCATTCATTGATCCAAACCCATATGGAACTATATTCAATGGAAACTTAACAGGCTATGCATTTGGAATCAATTTACTAGTTACGCTAATGATGAGCGTATCAGTAGTAGCAACAATATTCTCAGGTTGGGAATATGTAAAAAACGGAAAAGAACTATTCAAAGATTCAATGTAGAGGTAGAGTTATGGAATTTGAACAAGCAAAGAAAAGGGCTGAAGAGCTAAGACCATTATTACAATATTACACAAAGAAATATTTTGACGATGAACAAGTTGTTAGTGATTATGAATATGATATGCTTATGAGAGAATTAAAACAAATAGAAAAAGAGTATCCAGAATTAATAACAAGTGATTCTCCAACTCAAAGAGTAGGTGTAGGAAGCATAAAAAAAGGCTTTGAAAAGGTTACACATGAAGTACCATTACAAAGCCTCCAAGATGTGTTTACATTTGAAGAAATTGAAGATTTTGATGAGAAAATGAGAAAGGCTGCAGAACTATATAATAGACCACTAAATTATGTAGTGGAAACAAAAATAGATGGTTTATCTTCAGCTATTGAATATAGAAATGGCAAATTTTATAAAGGTGCAACAAGAGGAAATGGAATAGTTGGAGAAGATGTAACACAAAATATTGCAACTATAAAACATGTACCTAAAGAACTAAAAGAACCTATTTCTATAACTGTTCGAGGTGAAGTTTTTATAGGCAAAACAGATTTTGATAAATTGAATGAGGACAGATTATTAGAGGAACAAGAGCAATTTGCAAATGCGAGAAATGCAGCTGCTGGTTCATTAAGACAATTAGATAGTAAAATCACAGCTTCAAGACCTTTAGATATTTATGTATTTAATGTGCAAAAATGTGATGATATTAAATTTGAAACACATTACGAAAGCTTGTTATATCTAGAAAAATTAGGCTTTAATGTTAATCCAGTAAAAATATTGTGCAATAATATGCAAGAAGTTAGACAAGCTATTGAAGACATTGGAAATATGCGCAATGATTTAGATTTTGGTATAGATGGTGCAGTTGTAAAGGTAAATGATTTAGAGCTAAGAGAAAAGGTTGGAACAACATATAAGACACCAAGATGGGCGGTGGCTTACAAGTATCCACCTGAGAAAAAGGAAACTTTGTTAAAAGACATTATTTGTCAAGTAGGTAGAACAGGTGCAATTACACCTATGGCCATTTTGGAGCCAGTATATGTAGCAGGTTCTAAAATCTCAAAAACTACTCTTCACAATGAAGACTATATTAAGCAAAATGATATTAGAATAGGCGATAGAGTTATTATTCAAAAAGCCGGAGATGTTATTCCAGAAGTAGTTGGAGTAAATAAAAGAAAACGTGATGGTACAGAAAAGAAATTTGAAATGCCAAGTACTTGTCCAGTTTGTGGAGCAGAGGCAGTAAGAGAAGAAGGAGAAGCAGTAGTTAGATGTATAGGAGTTGAATGTCCAGCTAAACTATACAGGAGTATTATTCACTTTGCTTCTAAAGATGCAATGAACATAGATGGACTTGGAGAAGCTATTATTGGAGAACTAATAGAAAGAAAGCTAATATCAAACATTGCAGATATATATAAATTAACAATAGAAGATTTTGAATCATTAAAGAAAAATGGTAAAAAGTTTGCACAGAATTTAATGAATGCAATTGAAGAGAGCAAAACAAGAGATTTATATAGAGTTATAAATTCACTTGGAATAAGACATGTTGGTGTAAAATCAGCTAAAACACTTGCAAAATATTTTAGAAATATGGATAAATTGATGGAAGCTTCTTATGAAGAATTAAGAATGATAGACGATGTTGGAGAAATAACAGCACACGCTATTTATGAATTTTTTAGACAAGAACAAACTATTGATTTAATAAATAAATTAAAACAAGCTGGAGTTAATATGAAAGCAGAAACGAAAAAAAGTTCAACAGGTAAACTAGCAGGAAAAACTTTTGTGTTAACTGGAACCTTGGAGCATTATTCAAGAGATGAAGCAGGCGAAATAATTGAAAAATTAGGTGGAAAAACCTCATCTTCTGTTTCTAAAAAAACAGATTATGTACTAGCAGGAGAAGATGCAGGAAGCAAATTAAAAAAAGCACAAGAATTAGGTATTACAATAATTTCTGAAGAAGAATTTATTGCTATGACAGTTTAATGAAAAGGAAATAAATTATATGGATGGAAAATACACATTTGAAGAATTTTATAAAAATTTAGAAGACGGGTACCAAATATATTTTACGTATGTACGCAATAGATATTTGCTATTTAAAACTTCAGAAAATTGCTATACACAACAATTATTAACAGTACATGATAAAAATCCTCAACCAAGGCATTCTATGATTACTTTTAAACGAGTAAAAGAAATGTTTCCGCATATGGAGGAAATTGAGTACAAAACAGGAATTTAGATGTTGAATAAAAACAGAATTTTGACTTTTAGAGAAAATAGTGGTATAATAAAGTTATCCAAATTATTTATTGTTATTGGAGGTAACAAAAATATGAACATCATCGAACGCTTAAACAACAATCAGATTGTGGCTCTTAAAAGAGTCGCAAAAGAACACGGCTATTTCTTCAACAACACTGGCAGTCAGGAACTGAGAGAAGATGGTACATATGTGATCCATTTGGATATGGACACAGGAAGTGCCGCAACTATCGGCCCCAGAATGGGAATGAGAATTGCAGCAATGAAAGCATTTGAAAAAGTAGATATCATCTACTTCCGTGGTAGTCAAATCTGGCCCCTCCAAGCGACACAGCTTTTCTAATTAGAAAAGCAACAAGACCTTCACTTCGGTGGAGGTCTTCCTTTATGCAAAATATCAATAAAAAATCAAGTTTTTGTATAAATTCTATTGACAGAAAAATGTTAAGTAGATATAATACAGGCATAGAGGCGACTACAACATAGGAGGTAGCTTGAAATATATGAGCAGTGCAAACGTATATTATTCATCTGACATAAATTATACAGAAACTAGTGATGAAGATTTAATAAAAATTATTAAATCAGGCAATAAATATGCACTAGAGTATCTTATTGACCGTTATAAAGGCTTAGTTAACATGAAGGTTGGAAAATATTATATAATTGGTGCGGAAAGAGAAGATATTGTACAAGAAGGATTGATAGGATTATTTAAGGCTATCAAAAATTATCAACCAGATAAGCAAAGTTCTTTTAAGAATTTTGCAAATATGTGTATAGAGAGACAACTAATTACTGCTATAAAAACCTCTAATAGACAAAAACATATGCCACTAAATTCATATTTGTCTTTAAATATGAATGCATATGATAATAATGAAGAAAATCAAAATAATGCTGATTTAATAGAAATATTAAATACAAACCTAGTAGAGGATCCTTTGGATACTATTACTCAAAGAGAATATTATAAAATAATTGAGAGGACGATTGATAAAACTTTAAGTGGATTTGAGAAACAAGTGCTTAATTGCTATATGCAAGGAGAAAGTTATGTGCAAATTGCAGAAAAATTAAATACACCTGTTAAGTCAATTGATAATGCAATTCAAAGAATTCGAAAAAAAGCAATAAAAGAAATACCAAATGAATAATTTTAAATAAATATCAAGAATTTCTATCTTAGAAATTCTTGTAAAGATGCTTCTATAGCTCAGTAGGTAGAGCACAGCCATGGTAAGGCTGGGGTCGCCGGTTCGATTCCGGCTGGAAGCTCCATTTTTTTGAAACTTATTTGAATGTAAAGGAGATAATTTGAAAAAGTATCAAATAGAAAATAAAAAGAAATTTGCAATTTCAGTAAGTATAATTATCTTAAGCATAATAGTAATATCAATTATTACAGTGTGCATATTTAAAATGAAAAGAAATACACAAATCACGAGTAGTGAAGATGTACAAAATACAGTTAATGAAGATACAACTGAAGGAGTGGATGAATTTGCTAACTTACAAGATCTTGTTTCAGTTAAGAATAAAACGGAAGAAGAATTACAAGAAATAAATAAAAAAGAGATAGAAAAAAGTAAAGTTAGCAAAAATGAAAATAAAACTACTAATAAGAAAAATACGGTAAATAAAAATAAATACTATATAAAAGTAAATTATGGAGCCCAAGTAGTAAACATTTATACATATGACGAAAAAGGAAAGTATACTGTGCCTGTAAAAGCATTTGTGTGTTCAACCGGAATAGAAACACCGACTTCAGGAATATATAAAATACCAGCCAAAATAAAGTGGTGTTATATGTATGGAAATGTATATGCACAATATTGTACACAAATAGTAGGTGATATCTTATTTCATTCGGTTCCATATTTGAAAAGAAAAAATGATACTTTAGAGTATTGGGCATATGATAAATTGGGAACTAAGGATTCACTAGGATGTGTTAGATTAACCACAAGAGATGCTAAATGGATATTTGATAATATCTCATATGGAACACAAGTAGAGTTCTATTCTAGCTCTAATCCGGGACCATTTGGTAAACCAACGGCACAAAAAATTTCAAATGCACCAAAAAACTTAAGAAACTGGGATCCTACTGACCCAGATCCTAAAAACCCATGGAGAACATATAAAACAAAGCAAGAAGAAAAAAATACAGAAAACAATACCACATCAAATGAAGTTAATAATACAACTAATAATGTTTCAAATAATGAAACAACAAACAAGCAAGAAAACAATGAGGTTTTAAAAAATGATACAAACGAGGAACAAAATACTGAAACCTCAAATAATGAATTAATAAATAATAATACTGAGAATAATGAGACTGAAAATAATAATGTAGAGAACAAGCAAGCAAATAATACACAAATATAAAGTGATGTAATAAGGAGGAATCAGCCATGAAAATGGGAATAGTCGGCTTACCAAATGTAGGCAAGAGTACATTGTTTAATGCAATAACAAAAGCAGGTGCAGAATGTGCAAACTATCCATTTTGTACAATTGAACCAAATGTCGGAGTAGTAGCAGTACCTGATGAAAGACTAACAAAGTTAGCTGAAATTTATAAACCACAAAAAGTAACACCAGCTGTTATAGAATTTGTTGACATTGCAGGGTTAGTAAAAGGCGCAAGTCATGGCGAAGGTTTGGGAAATAAATTCTTATCACATATACGCGAGGTTGACAGTATTGTTGAAGTTGTTAGATGCTTTGAGGATTCGAACATAGTTCATGTTGATGGAAGCATAAATCCAATTCGTGATATTGAAACAATTAATTTAGAACTGATATTTGCAGATATCGAAACAGTTGATAAAAGAATTGACAACGCAAAGAAAAAGATAAAAGCAGATAAAAAATATCAAGAAGAATTAGATGTTTTTGAAAAAATAAAGCAAGCATTAGAAGCAGGGAAATTGGCGCAAACCTTATCTTTTACAGATGAGGAAAAAGCAATAATTAAAGATGCATTTCTACTAACAATGAAGCCAATATTATATGTAGCAAATGTCTCAGAAGAACAATTGAATGATATCGCAAATGATAAAAATGTAAATTCAGTAAAAGAATATGCAAAAGAACAAGGCGCAGAAGTAATTTCTCTTTGTGTAAAAATTGAGGAAGAATTAGCAAGCTTAGACGAGGACGAAGAAAAGGAAATGTTAGAGGCTTTGGGTCTTGAAGAGTCTGGACTTGATAAAGTAATTAAAGCAAGTTATGATTTGCTAGGATTGATGTCGTTTTTGACAGCAGGAGAGCCTGAAGTAAGAGCATGGACTATAAAAAAAGGAACAAAAGCTCCACAGGCAGCCGGAAAAATTCATAGTGATATTGAAAGAGGATTTATTCGTGCGGAAATAGTTTCTTATGATGATTTAATAAGAGAAGGTTCAATAAATGCTGTTAAAGAAAGAGGATTAATGCGTTCAGAAGGAAAAGAATATGTTATGCAAGATGGAGATGTTGTTTTATTTAGATTTAACGTATAAAAAACAAAAAAATCAAAAAAATGACAAAAAAGCTTGACTATTCTTAAATATAAGTATAAAATAAATATAGTATGAAAAATGTATATTATTTTTTAGTAAGGAAAAAATAATATAAATATATCTGAAGAAAAAGGAGATAGATGATTATGAAAAATAAGAAAATTATGTTAGTATTTATTGCAATGATTATATTTGTTATGGCCATTATGCCAATTGTGAAGGCAAGTGATAATAATCCATTTAATATATTGAATGAAGATGATACAAATAATACTCAAAATGCGACAAATGATGAAAAACCAGCGGCAAACAATGAAAAACCAACAATAAATGATGAACCTAATACAGAGAACACAAATGTAGCTGAAAATAAATTACCTCAAACAGGTGTGGCAGAAGATACAACTTTATTCGTATTTATAGGTATTTGCTTAGTATCTGCAATATATGCTTATACAAAAATTAAAAATTATAAAAATATTTAATTTTAAAAAGTAAGAAGAATTAAAACTTCTTACTTTTTTGTTTGGCATGTATGATTAATCTTTTTAAGCCATTTATATTGTCACAGGTTATCAAAGTTACAATTTTCTTATTATTAACATTTTGATTAGTACAGGTTAAATCATTAAAATTAACTTCATATTTGTTGTAAACTTCGTATACTATGTTGTTTCCATTTAAATCATAAATTTTAATTTCATCTCCATTTAAAAGTTCATCTAATCTACTGAAAAAACGAGTATCGATATAATTATGCCCAACAATACATAAATTTCCTACTTCATTTGGCATTGGTCCTGCAAATCTACAAACAGATACTTTTAGTAAATCATCATTTGTTTGAGATAAAATAGGGTAATTCAAATATATTTTATCTATCTTTATAATACCAATAATAAAAGGAACATTAGAGGACTGCTGAGAAGAAGGTGTTTCAGTTTGATATAAAGTAGTTAAATTATAATTATTTAATAATTTTTTTGAAATTTTTTCTTGAGAATGAGATTTTATAAGATTTACTAAAAAGATAAAACAACCTAATGTAGCTATAATTGAAGAGATGAAAAATTGTATTTTGTAATTATCTTTTTTTGATTTAAACTTTTTTGTTTCGATATACGGTATTTCTGCTATTTCATTACTGAATTCAACAGTTATTTTACTTCTTGACGTATAGTTTTTATCTAAAATCTGGTTCATCTTATCACCTTTTAAATTAGTATTGTCAATTATTAATAAAAAATTCAAAATTTATTAAAAATTTTTGAAAAAAAGGTGTAAAAGTAAATAATCTATGATAGAATAGAGCATATAAATTTAATATTAAGGAGAGTGTTTATAATTGGCTGAATTAAAGTATAAAAGAGTACTACTAAAACTTAGCGGTGAGGCACTTGCAGGAGAAACGAAACATGGAGTAAATGCAGACACAATAGGAAAAATCTGTGACCGAGTAAAAGAACTTGTTAACTTGGGTGCAGAAGTAGCAATTGTTGTAGGTGGAGGAAACTTTTGGAGAGGAAAAAATGGTCATGATATGGAAAGAACTACCTCTGACTATATGGGAATGTTAGCTACTTGTATGAATGGTTTAGCTTTACAAGATACCTTAGAAGCTAAAGGAGTTCCAGCTATACTTCAAACTTCAATAGAAATGACAGTTGTTGCAGAAAGATACACAAAAAGAAATGCAGAAAAACATTTATCAAACAAAAGAGTAGTTATTTTTAGTGGAGGAACTGGAAGCCCATTTTTTACAACTGATACAGCAGCAGCTTTAAGAGCGGCAGAGATTGGTGCAGATGCAATATTGGTAGGAAAAACTATTGATGGAGTATATTCTGATGATCCAAAAATAAATTCAAATGCAGTTAAATTTGATGAAATTACATATATGGATGTTTTGAATAAAGATTTAAAAGTAATGGACTCAACAGCAATATCTTTATGCAAAGACAATAATATACCACTTATAGTATTTGCAATTGACGAACCAGAAAATATGATAAAAGCAATCAAAGGTGAAAAAGTAGGTACCTTTGTTGGAAATAAAAATTAATTATAAGGAGATTAAATTATGTTAAACAATGTATATGAAGAAAAGATGAATAAAACAATTAGTGTTTTTGAGGAAAATTTATCAGAAATAAGAGCAGGTAGAGCCAATCCTGCAATATTAAACAAAATTACAGTAGATTATTATGGCGTTCCAACACCAATAAACCAAGTAGCTGGTATCTCTGTACCAGAAGCTAGAATGATTTTAATTCAACCATGGGATATGAACCTTTTAAAAGAAATTGAAAAAGAAATTTTAAAATCTGACATAGGAATCAATCCAAATAATGATGGAAAAGTAATAAGATTAAACTTTCCTGAATTAAATGAAGAGAGAAGAAAAGAAATAGTAAAAGATATAAGAAAATTAGCTGAAGAAGCTAAAGTTGCAATTCGTTCAATTAGAAGAGACGCAATGGATGAAGCTAAAGAAATGCAAAAAAAATCTGAAATAACAGAAGATGATTTAAAAAATGAAGAAAATGAAATTCAAAAGCTAACAGATAAGAAGGTTGAAGAAATTGATAGTATGTTGGCTAGTAAAGAAAGAGAAGTTATGAGCATATAAATTCTAAAAATAATCAGCAGCTTGCTGCGTTACAGTATATTAAAAACGCGGTTACATACAAAAGTATGCGCCCTTGCCTTTTTAATATACTGTGCCTTGCAATCTACTAATTCTTTTTAGAATAGAAATTAAATGATAAAGGTGAAAAGAATATGGAAGAGAAGTTATTACCAAAACATATTGCAATTATAATGGATGGAAATCGTAGATGGGCTAAAGAAAAGGGCTTAGATTATAGATTAGGACACAAAGAGGGAGCAGAAACATTAAGAAAAATTGCTAAATATGCTAATAAACTTGGAGTGAAATATTTAACAGTATATGCTTTTTCAACAGAAAATTGGAAAAGAACCAAAGAAGAGGTTGGAGCTTTAATGATCTTACTTCAAAAATATTTGGAAGAATTTTTAAGTAGCGATGATTTTGAAAATATTAAAGTTAATATGCTAGGAAATATTGCAGACTTAGATACAGGACTTCAAAAAAGTATAAATAAAATAATAGAAAAAACAAAAAATAATACAGGCTTAGTGTTAAATATTGCATTTAATTATGGTGGAAGAGATGAGATAGTAAGAGCAGTTAGAAAAATAGCAGAAGATGTAAAAGAAAATAAAATAAATGTTGAAGACATCAATGAACAAACTATTTCAAATTCACTATATACTGCAGGACAGTTAGAACCAGACTTGCTAATTCGTACAAGTGGAGAGCAAAGACTTAGCAATTTCCTTTTATGGCAACTTGCTTATACAGAATTCTATTTTGTGCAAAAATATTGGCCTGATTTTTCAGAACAAGATTTAGACGAAGCGATATCAGTTTTTGAAAAAAGAAATCGTAAGTTTGGTGGAAAGTAAACAATAGAAAGGTTATTTTTTATATGAATGTAAAAAGAGTAGTATCAGGATTAGTTTTGTTTCCAGTTGCAGCAGCTATATTGATTTTAGGAAATAAATATGTAGTTGACGTAGCAGTAGCAATATTAGCAATTATGTGTTTACATGAATTTTATAAAGCATTTAGAACAGGCGAAAAGGCAAATCCAATTACATGGATAGGCTATGTTCTAGCAGGAATGATATCCCTAATTCATGTGTTACCAAAAGACTGGACTGTAAAAACTATTGGGCTATTATTGCCAATAACTTTATGTATTTTATTTTTATATGTTATTATAAAAAATTTAAAAGTTAATATAATAGATATAGCAGTTACCTTTTTTGGAATATTCTACATAGTAATATTTTTGATGTATATTTCTGTAATTCATGAGAACTTAGAACATGGGAAATTATTAATTTGGTTTGTATTCCTTACAGCATGGGGTACTGATATATTTGCTTATGTCGTTGGAAAAACATTGGGTAAACATCATTTTACAGAAATTAGCCCTAAAAAAACAATAGAGGGATGTATTGGAGGAACAGTAGGCGCAGTAGTAATTACTATACTTTATAGTGTGCTATGTAAATATGCGTTCCATGTAGAATTTAACTATGTATATGTTACACTTATAACAATAGTGTTAAGCATATTAAGTCAAATTGGAGACTTAGCAGCTTCAAGCGTAAAAAGGTATACAGGAATTAAAGACTTTAGTAACTTAATTCCCGGCCATGGTGGAATGTTAGATAGAATAGATAGTGTTATATTTACAGCGCCATTTGCATACTTTTTATTTATGTTTTTATTATAGGAGAGAATTCTATTGATTTCAGTAATTATTACAATATTGAAAATTATATTTATACTAGGTTTCCTTGTTCTTATCCATGAAGGTGGACACTTTTTAGTAGCAAAATTATGCAAAGTTAAAGTAAATGAATTTGCTATTGGATTTGGACCAACAATATGGAGAAAACAAGGTAAACAAACTAAATATGCTCTAAGACTTATTCCTTTAGGAGGATTTGTTAATATGGAAGGCGAGGAAGCGCGTTCTGAAAATGAAGGCTCTTTTAGTAAAGCAAGTATTCCTAGAAGAATAGCAATAGTAGCAGCAGGTGGACTTGTAAATATTGTTTTTGCTTTAATAGTATACTTTATTTTAATAGTCTGCATAAAAAATGATGTATCATATGCTTTTTCAGCAACAGGTAAGTTTGCATTTTCAATTGTTGATAGTTTAAAAATGCTATTCACAGGAAATGTATCAATTGACCAAATGGTTGGACCAGTTGGAATAGGTGAAATAGTTGCCAAAACTACAGGCTTTGCAGAATTTGTTTATATATTAGCAGTAGTATCTATATCTTTAGGATTTACAAATTTACTACCATTTCCACCACTAGATGGAGGAAAAATTGTTATTCTACTTATAGAAGCAATTAGAAGAAAACCAATGAGTGAAAAGCTAGAAATTTCTATTCAAATGGCAGGATTTGCACTTCTAATTGGGCTTTCTATTTTAGTTACTTATAATGATGTACTAAGGATTTTTTAAATTATATTAAATAGTGAAAAGGAATTGTAATTATGGAAAATACTATTGTTTATTTGATAAGACATGCGGAAACTGTTGATGAAAGGGGAATAAGAAATACAAATGAAGATTCTCAAATGATTAATGAAAAAGAAATATTGTCCGTAGATGGAGAGGAACAAGCTAAAAAATTAAGTGAAAATGAAGAATTGACAAATTTGGATGTTATATGGTCGAGTAGTTATACTAGAGCTAAAGCAACTGCTAAATACATTGCAAATATAAATAATTTAGATTTTAACCTAGATAACAACCTAAGTGAAAGAAAATTAGGTAATTTGAAAGAATTAGGAGAATTTATGAAGGATAAAATGACAAGAGATCCTTCACAAGAACAATTATTAGATAGAACATTTAGGACTTCAGATGGAGAAAGTGCAGAGCAAACTAGAGAAAGAATGAATAGATTTTTTAATCAAATGCTTAAAGAATATGAGGGAAAAAGAATTGCAGTGATTAGTCATGGAGGCTCAATAAAGTTCTTTTTATTAAATTGGTGTACAGTAAATGAAGATGTTAAACTTGTATATAACAAAAAAACAATATTAAATATAAAGTCTCCATGTCTATTAAAGTTGATTTTTAGAAAAAATGAATTAATTGATTTAGAACAAATAAATTAATTGAAAGCTATAAATGAATTATATTCCTTACAAATATGACAACTCAATGGAAGAAGATCTGATCATAAATTTCTTATTAGGAAAAATACAAAAAGGAGAAGAAATGGAAGAACTAAAAACAGTAAAACAAGTATTTAGAGATTACAATTCAAATAGCTTCGCTTTGAGCGAGGCTAAAGTTGTATGTGTAAATATATACAAAAAGACTAATGTTTTAGAAATAAAGCTTAAAGTAACTTCTTCTATTTTAATGAAAGATTTAGCTGACTTTGAAAAATATTTAGCTAAAAGATTTAATTTCAAAGATATTGATATAAAAATAGAATCTGATGGAACAGATGAAAATGTAAATAATAAAATTCAAGCTGAATGGGCTGACATTGTAGAATACATGGCATATAAACATCCATTAACAAAAGCATTATTGAAAAATAGTGCAATTAGCATTGAAGATAATAGAATAAGTGTAAAACTAGCAATGAAAGGCAAAATGGTATTAGAAGCAAGAGGCTTTGAAAAAATATTATCTTCTAAATTAGCAGATTTATATCATAAAAATTATGTAGTTTCTTACCAAGAAGAAATTACACAAGAAATGATAGAGCAATACCAAGCACATACAAGAGAAGTAGAAAAACAAGCAATTATGTTAGCACAAAAAGAAGCAATGGAACAAGCTGAAGAAAAAAGACAAGAAAAAGAAAAGAAAATGCAAGTTGAATCTGCACCAATATCAGATGCACCAATGCCTACTGATGCAGATATTCCTTTTGAACCAGAACAAGAAGATAACTCACCTTTAATTTATGGTAGAAGTTTAAAAATAAAAGAAGAATTATCTAAAGTAATAGATTTATCAGTTGATAGCGGCAAAGTATTGCTAGATGGAGAAATTTTAAATACAGATTCGAGAGAGTTAAAATCAGGTAAATTCTTGGTAACATTTGATTTATATGATGGTTCAAGTACAATTACTTGTAAAGCTTTTGTTGAAGCAGACAAACACGATGCAGTAATAAAAAGATTAAAATCAGCCAGTGGAGTTAAAGTAAATGGAACAGCACAATTTGACCCATTTGCAAAAGAATTAGGAGTAATTGCAAATGTGATTATCGAATCTACAGGAATTAAAAGAGAAGTTAGAAAAGATGAAGCAAAAGTTAAAAGAGTTGAGCTTCATATGCATACTCAAATGAGCCAAATGGATGGTATGACAGCTGCAAAAGATCTATTAAAACGAGCTGTAAAATGGGGAATGAAATCAATAGCTATAACAGACCATGGAGTTGTACAAGCATTTCCAGAGGCTCATAAATACCTAGAAAAAGACCATCCTGATTTGAAGGTTATATATGGAGTGGAAGCGTATTTGGCACCAGACAAAACACCATGTGTTTCATTTTCAAAAAATCAACCTCTAGATGATACTACATATTGTGTTTTAGACTTGGAAACAACAGGATTTTCATTTAGAACAGAAAAAATCACGGAAATTGGTATAATGAAAGTTAAAAATGGAGAAATTATTGACGAATTTAGTACATTTGTAAATCCAGAAAAACCAATTCCACAAAGAGTAGTAGAAGTTACTAATATTACTGACGATATGGTAAAAGATGCTCCTAAAATTGAAGAAATATTACCAAAAGTTATAGAGTTTGTTGGAGATAGTGTTCTTGTAGCACATAATGCAGACTTTGATATAGGATTCTTGAAATATAATTGTACATTATTAGGATTAAAGCTAGGAAATACATACTTAGATACACTAAGATTAGCAAAAGATTTATTTCCACAGTACAAAAAATATAAATTGGGAATTATTGCAGAAAACCTAGGAATAAAAGTAGATGTAGCACATAGAGCATTAGATGATGTTGATACAACAGTAAAAGTATTAAATGTAATGTTTGATATGCTTAGAGAGAAGGGTGTTAAAACATTAGACGACATAGACGAAAAATTAAGTGGAAAAGCAGATTATAAATCACTTCCAACATACCATGCTATTATATTGGCAAAAGATTATGTTGGACTTAGAAATTTATATAAATTAATATCTATTTCACATTTACACTATTTTTATAAAAAACCTCGTATATTAAAATCATTATATAAAAAGTATTCTGAAGGTTTAATACTTGGAAGTGCTTGTGAGCAAGGAGAAATATATAGAGCCATAATTGCTGGTAAAACAGATGAAGAAATAGAAGAAATAGCAGCAGACTATGATTACTTAGAGATTCAACCTCTTGGAAATAATATGTTTATGGTTAGAAATGAAACAGTAAAAAGTGTAGAAGACTTAAAAGATATTAACCGTAAAATAGTTGCTCTTGGTGAAAAACTACAAAAGCCAGTTGTAGCAACATGTGATGTTCACTTTATGGACCCACAAGACGAAATTTACCGTAGAATATTGATGGCTGGACAAGGGTATGATGATGCAGATGACCAAGCACCATTATATTTAAGAACAACTGAAGAAATGCTAAAGGAATTTGATTATTTAGGGGAAGAAAAAGCATATGAAGTTGTTGTAACTAATACAAATAAAATATCTGATATGTGTGAGAAAATAAGCCCAATTTCACCTGAAAAGTGTCCGCCACACATTGATGGATGTGAAGAAACAATAAAAAATATAGCATATAGTAAAGCACATGAATTATATGGAGATCCATTACCAGAAATAGTACAAGCAAGATTAGATAAAGAATTACATTCTATTATCACAAATGGATTCTCAGTTATGTATATTATTGCACAAAAATTAGTATGGAAATCTAATGAAGATGGATACATAGTAGGTTCAAGAGGTTCTGTTGGTTCATCATTTGTTGCAAATATGACAGGTATTACAGAAGTAAATTCACTTCCACCACATTATAGATGCCCTAAATGTAAATATTCAGATTTTACAGATTATGGAGTGAAAAATGGATTTGACTTACCTGATAAGACTTGTCCAAATTGTGGAGAAAAATTAGCAAAAGATGGAATGGATATTCCATTTGAAACTTTCTTAGGATTTGATGGAGATAAAGAGCCTGATATTGACTTAAACTTCTCAGGAGAATATCAAGCAAAGGCTCATAGATATACAGAAGTAATATTTGGAAAAGGAACAACATTTAAGGCTGGTACAGTTGGTACAGTAGCTGATAAAACAGCTTATGGATATGTAAAAAAATATTATGAAGAAAAAGGTATACCTATTAGTAATGCAGAAGTTGTAAGACTTTCACAAGGGTGCACAGGAATTAAAAGGACAACTGGCCAACATCCAGGTGGAATTATAGTTGTACCAAAAGGCAGAGAAATATATGAATTCACACCAGTACAACATCCAGCAGATGACCCTAATTCAGATATTATAACAACACACTTTGATTATCACTCAATTGACCAAAACTTATTAAAACTAGATATACTAGGCCATGATGACCCTACAATGATTCGTATGTTATTTGATTTAACTGGAATTGACCCAACTAAAGTACCTTTGGATGACAAAGACACTATGTCAATATTTAGTTCAACAAAAATATTAGGTGTAACACCAGAACAAATACATTCAGAAGTAGGAACATTTGGCATACCAGAGTTCGGAACAAAGTTCGTAAGAGGAATGCTAGTTGATACAAAACCAACAACATTTAATGAATTGATAAGTATATCAGGACTTTCACATGGTACTGATGTATGGTTAAATAATGGACAAGAACTTGTTAATCAAGGAATTGTTACATTAAGTGAGGCAATAGGCTGTAGAGACGATATTATGCTTTATTTAATAAAAAAAGGATTACCACCAAAGCCAGCATTTAAAATAATGGAGTTTGTTCGTAAAGGAAAAGCTTCAAAAGATCCAGAAAAATGGAAAGAACATGAGGCAATGATGAGAGAATACAACATACCTGAATGGTATATTGGTTCTTGCCAAAAAATTAAGTACATGTTCCCTAAAGCACATGCTGCAGCTTATGTTACAAATGCCTTCCGTATTGCATGGTTTAAAGTACATAAACCAGCAGCATATTACACAGCATTTTATACAATTCGTGCAGATGAATTTGATAGTGATATTATGTGTTATGGTGTAGAAAAAGTAAAAAACAAAATGAAGGAAATTGACTTACAAGGAAATAGTGCTTCAACTAAAGATAAGAATATGTATGCGATTTTAGAGTTAGTATTAGAAATGTATGAAAGAGGAATTACATTCTTGCCAATTGATTTGTATAAGAGTCATGCAACAAAATTTATAATGGAATCAGATACGGAAATAAGACCTCCATTAAATAGTATTCCGGGACTAGGAACCGTAGCTGCAGAAGGAATAGATACTGCGAAAAAAGATGGAAAATTTATGTCGATAGACGATATGAAGATTCGCTCTAAAATTGGTGCTTCTGTTGTTGAAATGTTACAAAAAGTTGGATGCTTGAAGGGTATGAGTCAAAGTAACCAATTAAGCCTCTTTGGTTAAATTTTTAAAATAATCAGCATCTTGCGTTGTCAAAAGCCATAAAAAACGCAGTCAGCTACTGCATACTGAGGCTGTAACAGGCAAAGCCTTAACAGCCTCAGCAACATACAAACGTATGTGCCCTTGCCTTTTGAATACTTTTTTCTTTGTAATATACTAATTCTTTTTAAAATTTAAGAATATTTACTGTACTAAGTACAATTGTTAAAAGGAGTATGAGCTTGAAAGATTTGATTGATGTTAAGTATATAGTTATTTATTTGATTGTGATAAATTTGATTACATTTTTGGCAATGTGGCTTGATAAGTGGAAAGCTAAAAGAGGTAAGTGGAGAATACCAGAAAATACTTTGCTAGTACTAGTTTTACTAGGAGGAGGCATAGGTGGTATTGCCGGAATGTATACTTTTAGGCATAAAACACAGAAAGCAAAATTTGTAATAGGATTTCCTGTAATTCTAATATGTGAAATTCTCTTAATAATACTATTATGTATGTAAAATAGTGAAAAAACTGCACTTTCAGTATTTGAGAAAGTGCAGTTTTTAATGTTAAATAATAATAAAACATACAAATGGAATTTAATGTAAAAGTTTCAAAAACTATTTGACAATATACAACAAATAAATTGTTACCATAAAACAGTAAACAATAAAATATGAAAGTTATCCACAGAAATTAGTGCCTATTTATAGTTGTTCACAAAGTTATCCACATTATCCACAACACTGTGGATAAGATTTTTTGTAAACCGAATGTAACAATTATGTAATACATATTGCCTTTATGTAATATTTGTGTAATATATTTGTAATAAAATTAAGTTCTACTTGACATGTTCGAACTTATGTTTTATAATTAAATATGTTATTGATTTATAATTATTTGTACGTAGTACAACATATATAGGGGGCTTTTAAATGCAAAATAGCATTATTATTAAGGGAGCAAAAGAACATAATTTAAAAGATATAAATATAGAAATTCCAAGAGATAAATTAGTAGTAATTACAGGGCTTTCAGGTTCTGGTAAATCTTCATTAGCATTTGATACCTTGTATGCAGAAGGTCAAAGAAGATATGTAGAAAGTTTATCATCTTATGCTAGACAATTTTTAGGACTAATGGAAAAACCAGATGTTGAATCAATTGAAGGCTTATCACCAGCAATTTCAATAGATCAAAAAACTACATCTAGAAATCCACGTTCAACTGTTGGAACGGTCACAGAAATATATGACTATATTCGTTTATTATATGCACGTATAGGTGTACCATATTGTCCAAACTGTGGTAAGAAAATTGAGAAACAAACTATTGATCAAATTATAGATAGTGTTATGAGTTTAGAAGAAGGTACTAGAATTCAAGTTTTAGCACCTGTTGTTCGTGGAAAAAAAGGTGAATATACAAAACTATTACAAGACTTTCAAAAAGAAGGTTTTGTTCGTGTACGTGTTGATGGAGAAGTTTATGAATTAACAGACGACATAGAAATTGATAGAAAGAAAAAACATAATATAGAGCTAGTAGTTGATAGATTAGTTGTAAAAGAAGAAATCAGGACAAGACTAACAGAATCAGTTGAAACTGCTTTAAAATATGCAAATAATTTAGTTGTAATAGATATTCCAGGTGATAAGGAAGTATTATATAGTCAAAACTATGCTTGTCCAGATTGTAATATAAGCATAGAAGAATTAACGCCAAGAATGTTTTCCTTTAATAATCCATTTGGAGCTTGTCCAACTTGCACAGGTATTGGTTACTTAATGAAAATGGACGAAGATTTAATTGTACCTGACAAAAACAAAACTTTATATGATGGAATTAAAGCTTTTGGAGCTAGCACAATGAAAAAAGGCGATACAATGGCAAAAATGTATTTTGAAAGTATCGCTAAACATTATGGGGTAGAAATAAAAGATGTGCCTATTAAGAAATTACCAAGATGGTTCTTAGAGAAAATTTTATATGGTACAGGTGACGAAGCAATTGATTTTGAATATACATCTTATGCTGGAACAAGAAAATTTACAAGTCCATTTGAAGGTGTTTTACCAACATTAGATAGAAGATATAATGAAACAAAATCTCAAGGTATGAGAGACTTTTATGAAATGTATATGAGTGAAAGTGCATGTCAAACTTGTCATGGAGCAAGACTAAAAAAAGAGAGCTTATCTGTAAAGGTTGGAGATAAAAACATAAATGAATTAACAGACATGTCTATTGATAAAATAAAAGATTTCTTAAATACATTACAATTAAATAACAAAGATAAAATGATTGCAGATCAAATACTAAAAGAATTAAATAAACGTTTACAATTTTTAATTGATGTTGGGTTAGAGTATTTAACATTATCTAGAAGTGCAGGAAGTTTATCAGGTGGTGAAGCGCAACGTATTCGTTTAGCAACTCAAATTGGTTCAGGACTAACAGGAGTACTATATATATTAGATGAACCAAGTATTGGTTTACATCAAAGAGATAATGAAAAGCTATTAGCAACACTTAGAAAATTAAGAGATTTAGGAAATACTGTTTTGGTTGTTGAACATGATGAAGATACTATGTACGCAGCAGATCAAATTATAGATATTGGGCCAGGTGCAGGTGTGCATGGTGGAAAGGTAATTGCACAAGGTACTGCTGAAGAAATCAAATTAGTTCCAGAATCTATTACAGGACAATATTTAAGTGGCAAAAAGCAAATTTTAGTACCTAAAAAAAGAAGAAAATCTAATGGAAAGGCAATTGAAGTCAAAGGGGCAACAGAGCATAATTTAAAAAACATAAATGTAAAATTCCCATTAGGACAATTTATTTGTGTTACAGGTGTTTCAGGCTCTGGAAAGAGTACACTTGTTAATGAAATATTGTATAAAACTGTAGCAAAAGAAATATATGGTTCAAATGAGAAACCAGGAAAATGCAAAGAAATAAAAGGGCTAGAGAATGTTGATAAAATTATAAATATTGATCAATCACCAATAGGAAGAACTCCACGTTCAAACCCAGCAACATATACAGGAGTGTTCGATGTTATTAGAGACATTTTTGCAGCAACACAAGAAGCTAAAATGCGAGGCTATGATAAAGGAAGATTTAGCTTTAACGTTGCAGGTGGTAGATGTGAGGCATGTTCTGGAGATGGTGTTTTAAAAATAGAAATGCACTTTTTACCAGATATATATGTACCATGTGAAGTATGTAAAGGAAAAAGGTATAATAGGGAAACACTTGAAGTTAAATATAAAGGTAAAACTATTAGTGATGTTCTTGATATGACTGTAGAAGAAGCGTTGAAGTTTTTTGAAAACATACCTAAAATCAAATCAAAAATTCAAACCTTATATGATGTTGGACTTGGTTATATTAAGTTAGGGCAACCTTCAACTACTTTATCAGGTGGAGAAGCACAACGTGTTAAATTAGCAACAGAATTATCTAAAAAGGCAACAGGAAAAACATTATATATTTTAGATGAACCTACAACAGGACTTCATATAGCAGATGTTCATAAATTGGTTGATATTTTACAGAGATTAGTTGATACAGGAAATAGTATAATTGTAATTGAACACAATTTAGACCTTATAAAAACAGCTGATTACATTATAGATTTAGGACCAGAAGGCGGAGAAAAAGGTGGACAAATAATTGCAGTAGGAACACCAGAACAAATTACAAGAAATGATCAAAGTTATACAGGAAAATTTTTAAAGAAATATCTAGGATAATGAATGTGAGGAAGCAAAGACAGTATCATAATTCCATGATACTGTCTTTGTCTTTGTTTTAAGAGATGTAAAGCTAAATGGGCATTCATAAAAAATAGAAAATACAAAAGTAAAAAACACAGCAAAAAGAAAGGGAACAAAGTAAAATTAAAAATAAAATTAAAACTAATTATATATAAAATAATTTATAAAATGAATACCCACTTAGCTTTACATCTCTTATTATTTGGAAGATAAAATTATTTACAGTTATTATTTCTTTCGTTATTATTTTTGTTTTGGTTATTGTTACTATTCTTGTTATTGTTTTTATTATTTTTATTTTGTTTTTCTGACATAATTAAGCACCTCCATTTCTTTTTCTTAATAGTATTATTAGAAAAAAATTAAAATTTATTCAAAAAGATTTCAAAAAATAGAAAAGGCATAGCAATAAGAAGTGAAATTTTATTGATAATTTAATTACTTTGTAGTATAATTTTTTTAGAAAAAGAGAGGTGCATTTTTAGTAATGAGTAATATAGTAATTGGAATTGAAGGATATGTTGGAGCAGGAAAAAGCGCAATATGCAGAGAACTATTAAATCACATTCCTAATAGTATAATTTTAGAAGGTGGAAATTTATATAGAGCAATTGTATACAGCTTACTTAAATCAGGAATAGATTTAAGTAATTTGAAACAAAACATGTCCCATGTTGATATTAAATCAATTATGGAAAAGTTAAAGATTACAATTGCAATTGAAAATAGACAAACTGCAATTTATATTGACGAAAAAAAAATCGATGAAGAAAAATTACAATCAGCACAATCATCATTAGCAGTTTCAGAAATAGGTACAATTGCTAACAATGACAAGTTATATGAGTTTGGAAGGAAAATAATAGATCAATTTAAAGAAAAATATAATGTTATAGTTTCTGGAAGAGCTTTAATGGAAATTTATCCAAATTTAGATTATCACTTTATGATTACAGCTTCACTAGATGAACGTATAAGAAGAAAAAGCATACAATATAACAACAAAATTGATTTAGAGGAACTAAAACAAAATATCCAGAGAAGAGATGAATTACAAGAAAAAGCAGGTTATTACAAAATATATGACAAGACTATTGTAGTTGATGTTAGTGAGTGCAAAAATGTTCAAGCTTCAGCTAAAAAGGTTTTAAGTTTTATAAAAAAGGAGAATATAGATAATGGATTTTGTGAATAAAAAATTAGATGAATTTGAAAACTATATAAGAGGAAAAAGAGTTGCTATTATTGGTTTAGGAGTTAGTAATATTCCTTTAATAGATTATTTTCACAACTTAGGTGCAAGTGTTGCATTTTTTGATAAAAGACCAGTTGAAAAACTAGACAAAGAAGCAGTTCAAAAAATACATAATTATAATTTTGATTTATACCTAGGAGAGAATAATTTAGAAAATCTAAAAGGATTTTCAGTAATATTCCGTTCTCCAAGTTGTAGACCTGATACACCAGAAATTGTGGATGAGGTAAGAAAAGGAACTGTTTTAACATCTGAAATAGAGATGTTAATGCAAACTTGCCCAGCTACTATAATTGGAATTACAGGAAGTGATGGAAAAACTACTACTACAAGTTTAATTTATGAAATTATAAAACAAAGTGGAAAGAAATGTTACTTAGGTGGAAATATAGGATTACCATTGTTTACAAAAGTTAGAGAAATGACACCAGAAGATGTAGTAGTATTAGAACTAAGTAGTTTTCAATTGATGGATATGCAAATTAGCCCACATATTGCGGTTATCACTAATATTTCACCAAATCATTTAGATATTCACAAATCTTATGAAGAGTACATAGATGCTAAGAAAAACATATTTAAAAGCCAAAACGAGAATGATATTCTAGTTATTAACTATGATAATGAAATAACAAAAGAATTTAAAAATGAAGCTAATGGAAAGGTTATATATTTTAGTAGAAAAAGTAAATTAGATGATGGAATAATCTATGACGATGAGAAAATTAAGAAATGTAAAGATAAGGTTAGAAGACATATTTTAAATGTAAAAGATATTCATTTAAGAGGAGTTCACAATTACGAAAATGTTTGTGCTGCAATAGCTGCAACAGAAAGCTTAGTAGAGCCAGAAGTACAGGCTAAAGCTATTCAAAACTTTAAAGGAGTAGCACATAGATTAGAGTTTGTAAGAGAAATAGATGGAGTTAAATGGTACAATGATTCTATTGGAACATCACCAACAAGAACTATAGCAGGACTAAACTCTTTTGGTGAAAAAATCGTTCTAATTGCAGGAGGATATGATAAACATTTAGACTATACGCCAATTGCGAAACCAATTGTAGAAAATGTAAGTAAATTAATTTTAATGGGAGCGACTGCTGAAAAGATAGAAAAAGTTGTTAGAGATGAGCTAGAAGCACAAGAAAAAGATATGCCAATATATCATTGTAGTTCATTAAATGAAGTAGTTAACAAAGCAAAAGAAATAGCAACACCAGACGAAATTGTACTATTCTCACCAGCAAGTGCAAGTTTTGATTTGTTTAAAAACTTTGAAGAAAGAGGTAATTTATTTAAGAAACTAGTAAATGAGTTATAATAGAGGAGAAAAAAATATGATACACAAAATGAAATTAAATGAAAATCCTTTTGAAAGAATAAAAAATGGAACAAAAACAGTGGAATTTAGATTATATGATGAGAAAAGACAGCAAATAAAAATTGGAGATAAAATAGAATTTTCAAAATTGCCAGATTTACAGGAAAAATTATTAGTTGATGTTATTGAGTTATATAGAGAAGATACATTTAAGAAGTTGTTTCTAAAACTATATAATGATGAAGGTGAGGCAACTGAAAAAGCTAATGGCATGTATGAAATTTATTCACCTGATAAAGAAAAACAATATGGTGTTTTAGGAATTAAAATAAAATTATTGTAACAAATACAATATAGGATACATATAATACATTAAATTTAAAATGGGAGGTATTGTATGTATTACCAAAATTATGAGGATTATATGCGACAAGTATTAGGATATCCAATAAATGATCCTAATATTTATGAGACATATGATTATAGAAATGAAAATACATATTCATCAAATCAAGTACAGAATAATTTAACAGAAGCCGAAATGAAAGCTTTATATCCAGACAGCTATAATATAATATATCCATTGGTGTGCAAAGCATGTGAAGCAAATAATGAACCTATTTCAAAATCAGTAGTAGATAAAATGACAGATGATGTATACAAACTTGTTGAAAGAAATGAAACAGTTGTAAATATAAAAATAGAAGCTCAAAATAGAGAAAACAGTCGTGTAAGTGCAAGACAAGAAATGAAAAGAGAACTTACACCTAAAAGAACGCCAATAAAAACTGAAACTAGAGAAACAAGACAACCAAATAATCCATTGTTAAGAGATTTAATTAAAATTCTAATTTTGCAAAGATTGTTTGGAGGAGGTGCAATTACACCTCCAAGACTGATGCCTCCACGTCCACCATTTCCACCAGTGGGACCAGGTAGGCCACCATTTTCTGGAGGAAGACCACCTTATGGACCGGGAATGAATAGAATGGATATAGATTATTCTGAATATTTATAAATTTCAAAATTTTAACAATTTTTGAAATTTTAAAGATGTGCAAAATGTTGCATATCTTTTTTATTTTGGTCAAAAATAATATTGATAATTTGAAATTATCAAATAAATTTGAATGGAGAGTATGTTATGAAAGTTAAAGATTGTATGTGTAATGAAATAGAATATGCTACACCATCTAACACAGTTCACGACTGTGCTACAATGATGAGCAACAAACATGTTGGTTGTATTCCAGTATGTAATAATTCACAAAATGTTGTTGGACTTGTAACTGATCGTGACATTATTTTAAGATGTATTGCTTGTAATAAAGATCCAAATACTACACCAATTAGTGAAATTATGACTTGTGAAGTATGTTGCTGTGATGCTAATGCAGATGTAAAGGAAGCAGAAAATTTAATGTCTAAAAATCAAGTGAAAAGAATACCTATAATAGAGGACAACAAACTTATTGGCATGTTGACATTGGGAGATTTAGCTGCAAACAGTAAAATTAACGAAACAAATTTAGGAAATACTTTAGGTTGCATTTGTGGATGTGACAAGAAAAATGCACAATAGTATTTAAATAAGTTATTATATATGATATAATTCGGTCATATTAAAAAGAAAGGGAACAATTACATATGATTATAGATATGAATTATTGGGGAAAAGTACTAAAAAACCTACTAATATTGGCACTATCTATTCTTGGCTTTTATCTAGGATTTAAACTTGTAATTTTTTATATGCCATTTTTAGTAGCATTCATTATTTCACTATTATTAGAACCATGCATTAGATTTATAATGAGAAAAACCAAACTGAGACGAAAAACGAGTTCTATTATAATATTCATAATTGCAATAATTATAATAGCGGGACTTTTAGTGTGGGCATCAATAACATTAGTAACAGAAGCATCTAATTTACTTACAAATTTAAACGAATATTTTGAAAAAGGATATCAACTAGTACAGAATCTAATAGCTTCAGTTGATTTTGAAAGTTTAAAAATACCAGACAACATAATGTCAACCATTCAACAGTCTTCACTTGATTTTTTAGGAAACTTAACAAACTGGGCTAAATCAGCATTGACAAATGCAATTAACTTTTTAACATCTATACCAACAATAGGAGTATATACAGTTGTTACATTATTAGCATTATATTTTATTTGTGTAGATAAAGTATACATGATAGACCAATTAGAACATCATATGCCAGAAACTTGGGTTAAAAAAATAGGAATTCATATAAAAGAACTTACTAAATCATTAGGAGGATATTTAAAAGCAGAAGTTACTTTAGTATTTATATCATTTGTTATTTGCTTAATAGGATTATATATATTTCATTTTGCAGGCTTGAATGTTCAATACCCACTGTTAATGGCCTTAATTATAGGATTTGTAGATTTATTACCTATATTTGGTTCTGGAACATTTATGATACCATGGGCTGTAATATCAGCATGTTCAGGAGATTTTACATTAGCAATATGGATTATAGTTTTATGGATTATAATGTCTGTAGTAAGACAATTTATAGAACCTAGAATGGTGAGTGGAAAAATAGGGATACATCCAATATTTACCTTAATTGCAATGTATACAGGATTTAAATTCATAGGAGTTATTGGTATGTTTATAGGACCAATAATACTAATAATATTAAAAAATATATTCTCAACATTTATTGATAAAGGAGTATTCAAATCAATATTTGAAAGATAACTAATATTGAAAATGCCTAAAAAGCTAGACCTTCGAGGTCTAGCTTTTTGAATCTATGTCTAAAATATTGCAGATGTTGGAACAAATGCAGCATCAGGTGGATACACGTATTCGTCAGAAGGTTTATCAATTTTTTGTATTTTTGTAATTTTTAATATTGGCATGTCTCCGTGATAATCGCCTTTTATAATTTTGCCTTCAATTTGAATCCAAGTTTTATCAGCATATTGTTTTATATCGTCACATTCACACAAAAAACCTACAATAACTGTTTGCAAATCAGAAGAGATAACCATATCTCTAGCTAGAACAAATTGATTTTCTTTAAAGTCTACCATTCTATGTATGTATCCGGAAAAGCTCACTCTCATACCAACATAATCGTCTATATTATCATGCACAGTTTTTAGTACATTGGTATAATTGCTAACTGTGAGTTCTTGAACTTTTACAGAATTTGTATCATCATTCGTTTTGAAAAAATTATTTCCTAAAATACGGTAAACAACAATAGCAGTTATTATAATAATAATTCCTAGTAGAATTCCTAAAAATATTTTACCTAATTTATTTCCGTCAATTTTTAAGTTATAAATAAACATACACATCACACCTTTGATACAATATATTAAATTCATTGGAAAATTATGTTAGAAATATTGCGATTTATATGGAAAATAAAAGAGATAGTAAGATGGGATTACTATCTCTTTTCTGTGATATATGAACACGCCGATGTTTATTATGTCTATAACTATATTATTATTTTAATTTAACACTTAAAAATCAATGTTAATTATTTGAAGAAAATATTATAATAAATTAAAAATGTTACAGAAATATTAAGTTTATATTACGTTTTTGTAACAGTTGATATATTTATTGAAAAAAGATAGATTTTATGAAATAATTACTATAAATATATTTTTTGGAGGTTGTAATATGGCTTTAACTGTATATAAACAAATAGCAAAAGATGCGTTAATGAGTTGGAATGGTTTATCAGAAGAAGAAGCAACAAAAGTAGTTCAAGAAAGTTCAAATGAAGAACTAGAATCACAAGTATATGCACAGGGCTCAATAGACGCTGCAATAAAAGGGTTTCAAAAATATTCTCAAGAATATCTAAAAAACAAAAATGGTTATGAGCAACCAATAAGTGAACAAGATATGGAAACATTTAAAGAAATAATCATGACAGGCGATTACAGAAATGGGTCTACTAATGATTTCTTTGAAACAGTAAAAAAACAAATGGGGTTAGGAAGAGAAAATACTGATGAAAAACAGATTGCAGAAGACACAAGAGACATGGTAATATCAGTACTATCTACTATACATGATGGATGGGTTCATGACAATCAAAAAAAGTTCTTTGCAAGAGATAAAAAATATCAACATATGCCAATAGAGTTAATTGGTTGGAAAGAAGCAAAAAGCGACTTACTATTTTTAAAACCTATTTTAGAAGCAATGGATTTGTCAGCTTATATTTCAGAAGAAGACTTAGAAAAAGCATATAATCAAAGGGTTCAAGCTTTTTTAGAGGAGAAGGGTATTACAGACATTGATAAACTAAGTGAGCAGATTTCAAGAGGAGCAGAGTTTTATCCTGCTTTAGAAGGACAAGACGATATTACACAAGCATTACAAGATACCGAGTTTGTGAAACAACAAGTAGTTAGTGGAATTAAAGATAAAGGAATTGGAACAAATGAACAATTTGCACAGCAATTGTTTAGTGAAAAAGCCAACAATGGAAAAAGTGTACAAGATTTAGGAAGAGAGACTATAGATATTCAGGAAGAAACATCTTATATAGATAAAACACAGGAAGACCTTGAAAGAGAGCAAAAAACAATTGAAGATAAGGATAAAAATACACAAGAATTGTAACAAAGGAGAAAAATGGAAAATATAGAATATGCAAATGCATATAGTGAAGTTCTTGAAATATTGAAGAATATTTCGAAAGAAGATTATGAAAAAGTACCAAGTGAAAAAATTGATTTATTTGAAAAAAATGCTAATAAAAATTATAACTTTCAGTATGATACCAATCTCACGTTAGATGAGCAAAATGTTTCTAAAAGAACTAAAGCCATTATTGCCATTTTGTTTAGAGACTATTGGGCTACACCTGAACAAAGAGAAAAAATACTAGCAAAACAAAACTATGATAGAATACAGATTGAAAAGAATAAGCAAAAACAATATAACGTAGACAATATATTTAAAAATAAAGAGAAAAAAGCAGAAACAGTAGAAAATTCTGTTTCTATGATAGAATACAAAGAGTCAATTTTTTCAAAAATCAAAAAATGGTTTAAACAGACTTTTAAAAAATATTGAAAGATCAAGTTAAAAATGATAAAATATAAATACTATGGTAATACTATATTTATTATTTGAGAGGGAGAATGACATATGACAATAGCATTAATAGGAATATTCATAGCTTTAATAATCTTATTCGGAAAGTTATTCATAATTGGAATACGGATAATATTGCCACCCAAAATAGATTTCTACTTCTTTATGGCGGCAATATTATCTATTAGTAGTCTTTGGGGTATCATATCACTGACGTTAATGCTGATTAGATTATTAAAAATTCTTTTGTAAAAAAGCATTCTCTTAAAAGGAAAGTTGTTAGTTCTAATAGAATTAATAACTTTTCCTTTTTTTCTTGCGATTTTTCTATAAAAGTGATATTATATCATAGATGTAAGATTTTACAAAAAAGAAAGGAAGAAAGACAATGGGATTATTTAAAACATACAGTGAGAAGGAAGTAAAAAGAGTAAGACCAATAGTAGAGAAAATAAATAGTTTAGAGTCTGAAATTCAAAAATTATCAGATGAAGAACTAAGAAATAAAACAGCAGAATTTAAAGATAGACTAACACAAGGAGAAACACTTGACGATATTCTTCCAGAAGCATTTGCAGTTGTAAGAGAAGCTTCAAAAAGAGTTTTAGGAATGCGCCATTTTGATGTGCAACTTATTGGTGGTATTATATTACACCAAGGAAGAATTGCAGAGATGAAGACTGGTGAAGGAAAGACACTTGTTGCAACACTACCAGTATATTTAAATGCTTTAACTGGAAAAGGAGTTCATGTTGTTACTGTTAACGATTACTTAGCCAAAAGAGATAGTGAATGGATGGGCAAAGTATATAAATTTTTAGGATTAACAGTTGGATTAGTTATTAGTGGAATGGATCCAAGCGCTAAGAAGGCTGCATATGCTGCTGACGTAACATATGGAACTAATAATGAATTTGGATTTGATTACTTAAGAGACAACATGGTTATATACAAAGACCAATTAGTACAAAGAGAATTAAACTATGCAATTGTCGACGAGATTGATAGTATTTTAATTGATGAAGCTCGTACACCTTTAATTATATCAGGACGTGGAGCACAGTCTTCAGATTTATATAAAAAGGCTGATAGCTTTGTAGCTAGATTAACTCCAAAAGTTATAGTTGAAGAAGACATAAAAGATGAAGAACAAGCTGAAGATAATGAAAACTATGATTACATAGTTGACTTAAAAGCAAAATCAGCTTCATTAACACAAAAAGGTATTCAAAAAGCTGAAAGAGAATTTTATTTAGAGAATTTTAATGATATTGAAAACTCAGAATTAGTGCATAATATTAACCAAGCACTTCGTGCACATGGAATTATGAAAAAAGATATTGACTACATTGTAAAAGACGGCGAAGTTCTTATTGTAGATGAATTTACAGGAAGAATTATGTATGGAAGAAGATACAATAATGGTCTTCACCAAGCTATTGAAGCAAAAGAGCATGTCAAAATAGCTGACGAATCAAAAACTTTAGCAACAATTACATTCCAAAACTATTTTAGAATGTATGATAAACTTTCAGGTATGACTGGTACAGCAATGACAGAAGAAGCAGAATTCCAAGAGATATACAAATTAGATGTTATTGAAATACCTACAAATAAACCAATGGTACGTGATGACCATCATGACATTATCTACAAAAATGAAAATGCAAAATACAGAGCAGTTATTTCTGATATTAAAGAAAGCTTTGCAAAAGGTCAACCAGTGCTAGTTGGTACAGTTTCTATTGAGAAATCTGAAAAATTAAGCAATATGCTAAAAAAAGAAGGAATCAAACATCAAGTATTAAATGCTAAATTCCATGAAAAAGAAGCTGAAATTATTGCACAAGCTGGTAAGTTTGGAACAGTTACAATTGCTACAAACATGGCCGGTCGTGGTACTGATATTATGCTTGGGGGCAATAGTGAATATTTAGCAAAACAAGAAATGAGAAAATTTGGATATTCAGAAGATCAAATTGAACAAGCAACAGCATTTAACGAGACTGATGATCAAGAAGTATTAGCTTCTAGAAATAAATTTAAAGAACTTAAAGCTAAATATGATAATGAAATTAAAGACGAAAAAGAAAAAGTAATATCAGCAGGTGGATTAAAAATAATAGGTACAGAACGCCATGAATCAAGAAGAATTGATAATCAGCTTCGTGGACGTAGTGGACGTCAAGGTGATCCAGGAGAATCAAGATTTTATATCAGCTTAGATGATGACTTAATGAAAATATTTGGTGGAGATATGATTACTAGAGTTTATGATACTTTAGGAGCTGATGAAGATATGCCAATTGAGTCAAAAATTATTTCTAATGCAGTAGAAAATGCTCAAAAGAAAGTTGAAGGAAGAAACTTTAGTATTCGTAAAAATGTCCTTTCTTATGACGATGTCATGAATGTTCAAAGAGGAATTATTTATGACGAGAGAAGAAAAGTACTAGACGGAGAAGACTTAAAAGAACATATTACTAAAATGATGAACTCTTTAGCAGAAGATACTGTAAATGAGTATTTATCTAATGCTGATAACATAAATGTAGAAGGCTTTGAACAAGAAATAAAGGAAATCTATGGAATATCTGATTTAGATAGTCTTCATAAAGATAAAATTAAAGCACATGATGTTGCTGAAGAATTAAAAGACAAAATTCATACTGCATATGAGGAAAAAGAAAAAGAAATTGGTGAACAACAACTAAGAGAATTAGAAAGAGTTGTAATGCTAAAAATAGTTGACGATAGATGGATGGACCATATTGATGCAATGGATGAACTAAAAGACGGAATTGGTTTACAAGCCTATGGTCAAAAAGACCCTGTTGTTCAATACAGAATTGAAGGATTTGATATGTTTGAACAAATGAACTTAGATATTCAAACTGATGTTGTAAAATTCCTAATGAATGCAAGAAAAAGAGAAGGCAATGTTCAAAGAACATCTTCAATAAAAATCACAGGAGAAGGACTAGATAATACAGTATCAAATGAATTAGGAGGAAAAGCTCCTAGAACTTCAGGCTCAAATGAACCAATAGTAAACAACGAACCAAAAGTTGGAAGAAATGACCCTTGTCCATGTGGTTCGGGAAAAAAATATAAGAATTGCTGTGGAAAGTAGTATAAAACAAGGAAAAAATTGAATTTAAGAAAGGTAGCAAATTTGTTGTTTGTCAACCAATAAATAAAAATGTGGACAAAATCCATTGAAATTAAATGATGTCAGCAAAAAGTAATTTGTTGACATTTTTTATTGAAGGGGATGAAAAGAATGATGGAGTTAAATAATTTATTAAAATCATTAGATATTGACAAAGATTATCACGACAAAATTTTTGGCAATATGATATTTGAAAATTTATATACAAAAGTAGATTTAAATAAGTATGCTGCTATAAAAAATAAAATTTATTGGATGAGCTTATTGATATATAGAATATCTATGACAAACTATTTAAAATCGATTAACAAGAATATTGATTTTGAAAATAAATCTATTAATATCGAAAAAAACAATCTAATAGTTTTTCATTTATCGCTAAACATTACAAGTGAAATTTGTAAACAGTTTAGTAATGGTGAAATATATCCATCATATATTTCAATGTTATGTAGGCAAATAATAGAACAAATATGTTTTATTAAAGAAGTTAAAAATGAAAATATAAATTTACAACTTATAGTAGAATCTGCTTTAGAATCGTACAATAAACAATTAGGAGCAAAAAGTTTAAATATACAAGAATTGAATGATAATAATAAAGGATTACTAAAAGTTTTTAAAGATAAAAAATCATATGGAAAACTTGCCCAAAAATATAAATATGGGTATATGTATAATTTCTTTTCTGGTGATATTCATTTATTATCACAAATTGATAAATTAATACCATTTAATACCAATCATTCAAAGCAGTATTATGATATATATCTTAATTGCATTTTAACTTTGTTAAAGGATTATTTCTTGCTCATAAATGATTATAATACTGAAGTAAAAGTAGATGTGACAAAATTAAATCAAATTGATTTTATAGAAATAAAAGATAGTTGATTAGATGGATTAATCAACTATCTTTTATTTTTTATTAGATTGAATTGAAATAATAGTGATTAAAGAAAGGATAAGTGACAATAATGATCAATATTAGAAAAAGAGGTAAAGTGTATCAATATTGCTTTGAAGCAGGGAAGGTAAATGGAAAAAGAAAACAAATAACTAAATCAGGCTTTAAAACTAAAAATGAGGCATATATAGCTGGACAAAAAGCATACGATGAATTTATAAATGGAATAACTAATGTAGAGTGTAATATGTTATATGGAGATTATTTAGACTATTGGATGAAAGAATATTTTGAAATAAACTATAAATATTCTACTGCAAGGAGATATAAAGAATCTTTTAGGAATATTAAAAAGGAATTAGGTAATTATAAGTTATCAGTTTTAACACCATATATTCTAAATCAGGCGTTATTAAAGCTATATCAAACATCTGGTACAAGGGGTGCATTAAGAAATTATCAAAAGGTTATTAAGAGTTCATTGAGAGATGCAACTTACTATTTTGGATTTATTAAGAATAATCCAGCAGGTGATTTGGAGATACCTAGAGTATTATCATTTGAATTAAAAAAAACAATATAGGTCACATCTATACTAAAGAAGAAATGAAAATAATTTTAGGTAGATTTAAAAATAATAAAGTGTTTATATGTGCACTTTTAACTGCTTGTTATACAGGCATGAGAACTGGTGAGGTATTTGCATTAACTTGGAATGATATTGATTTAGACAATAGAATTATCAAAGTTAATAAGACTGTTTATGCAAAAGATAAAGAAGAAAATGGCAGATGGTATTTAGGTACAACAAAAACAATAGGCAGTAGTAGAGAAGTTTATATTTGTGATACTCTATATTCAGTATTATCTGATTATAAAAATCTACAAGTTAAATATAAAAAAGAATATGGCAAAAAGTATAAAAGATATACCTTAAAAGAAATAAAAAATAAATATGGTAAGTTAGTAGAATATAAAGTTATAGAAAGTCAATCTAGAAATAATAAAATTCAAATGGTATTTACTAGGAAAGATGGAACTTATTCAGGAACAGATATTATTAGATATCCATTTAGAATAATTCATCATGAATTAGGAATTCAATGCAGATTTTATGATTTAAGAGGAAATTTTGCTACTATTTGTTTAAGAAATGGTTGTGAGATAAAAGATATTGCAGAAATATTAGGGCATAAAAGAATAGAAACAACTCAAAAATATTATATATTAAGTTTAAAAGAAAATAAGAAAAAAGTTACTAAAGTTTTTGAAGAAAATATTAGTCTAAATGATGTTTAAAAAGGGAAAATATGCTATAATAAAAGCAAAAAAATTACATATTAAAGGAGGGTAGAAATGAGTTTAAAAGAAGTTTTAATAGATATAATTATTCCGCTAATTTCAGGTTTTATTGGAGGCAGTATTGGTAGCGTTGTAATTATAAAGAATAAATATAGCAGTATTGGAACTATAAAAAAAGATAATAGAAAAGTTAATAACAAAAATGCACTATATAATAATATAGGAGAAGTTTATAATGGGGATAGAAATAGATAATAGAAAAATTAATAATTCAAATGCAACATATCAAAATATTGAAAAAGTAATTAACGGAGATGAAACAAACATATATAAAACTACAGTTTTTCAAATAAATATGAATAGAAGTTATGAACTTTTAACAAATAAAGTTAATTACAATGAGTTCTATAAGAAATATCTTAATAAATTTGATGAACTAGATAATTATGCTTATCATTTAACTTTTCCATATTTTAATGACAAGAAATATGAATTTACTAGTAAACCATTAATATTAGGAAAAAAAATAGTAAATTGGATATTTGGATTGAGTGACTTTCCTGATAAAGAATTAATAGAATTTTATCACAATTTAAAATTAGAGTTTGATTTAAGTGATGATAGTACAATTTGCAGACGCTGGAAAGCCAATTTTGCATATTTTCGTGGCGATTTAAAAAAAGCATCAAATGAATATGATAAATTGTTTGATTATGCTGTTAATCTTAATGATTTTCCAGAATGGTATTTAGATGATATTTGTATTGATGGCAGAAATATACTTCAGCAATATGAAAATACAATTAATAAGTTTACTTTTGACAATAAATACCAAAGAAAAATTGACGCAAATAAGCATAAGTTATCATATCCTGATGTGGATAGAATTAAATCTGAAATTTTTGACAGCTTATCAAAAACTATTTTTAGTAATAAAACAAAATCAAAATATACAACTATTTATGGAATCGGATTAGAAAATTGTTTCAAACAAATACAGCAACTTTTATATTTAACAGTTTTTTATGGATCAATAACACACATGAGGCTTATTAGAGAGTTAATATCTAATATAATGTATATGTATGCTGAAACATTTGAAGACGAAGAATTTTATAAATTAACGTTAAAGATGTTATTCCTAAGTGGTGAATTTAAAAAATACAGAAATTTGTATAATAAGATTAAATTAAAATATTGTTTTGTGAATAGTGAGGAATTTATAAATAGTTTAATCGAAGTTCGAAAATCTTTATTTAGATTTGAATTAGACAAAAATAACATATTTTTGTACGACATATATGGACGATATATTAATGATTTGTTATTTGATGAGTTAACAGCCGATATTTATTCGATTATTGATATAGATAAGGAATATCAAATAAATATAATTAGTGATGCTTTTAAGGCAATTGGAAATAATATATTAAGAAATAAAAAAATAAGTGAATTATTAGCTCTTCTTGCAATATATTTTAAAAAGGAATATTCAAGATTTTATATTGATTTTGGAAAAATAGTAAATGAAATTAGAGTAGAAGAATTATCTGAAAGTGATTTTAATTCTTTTCAATTTATAATAGATTCACTGATAAAAAATAAGGAACATATTAATTTTGACTTTTCAGACTGTATTATAAAAATAAAACAGCGAAAACCAAACATAAAAAAATATGATAAGTTATTTAATAATAAGGATAGTACAGAAAATATTTTATACAACGTTGAAATAAGAGATAATGAATTAGAAGCAATTAAAAGTATAGTTAATATTTATAGGCAAAGACATGAAGAAAGAGAAAGGAATCCTGGTGTTTTTGTCGGATATTGGAATGATTATAATATTGGTACAAGTATATTTAGTTCAGAAAGGTATAAAGATGAAAATAAAAACTTTATTTTAAATAAATATCTACCACTAGCTAAAGAGATAATAACTTCAAAAAATGAAATTTTATATGAAAAAATAAGACATATAAGATTGCTAGCACATTTATTGATGGTAGAAAAAGATGAAAAAATTGTAAATGATATTTACTTAATGATTCATAGCTCAATTGAAATCCCTAATCCACATAAATCGTTTGATTTTGAAAATATTCACCATAAAGATAAAAATGATTTAATTGTTAATGTAATGATGTGTGACGTTATTTTGAATAAAATAGAATATGATGAGGTATTAAATAGATATATTGAAATGGCAATAAATAATTATGATAACATTGAAGAAATACTTAATTGTGTTGAGATTATCAATGAGTATTTAAAACCAAAAACAAAGTCAATAATTGAGAAACAATATGTATTATTTAATATATGTTATAAAATAGATGATATTGACATTAGAAATAAGACAGTAATTTTAAGTGATATATTTATAGGAGTTGATAAATATCAAGATCAAATTTTTGATATATTAAAGCAACGAATAGAAAATATAACATTTGAGGAATGTAAAGGATATTTAAATTTGATTAGGAAACAAGAAAACAGAAATTTATTTAATGATATAATTAGCGCATTAAAAAATAATAGAAATTATTATATAAAGTACATTTCTAATAAATATTTATAGAAAATTATTTGCACATTTTATAAGATAAGAAAATATGATATACTTATATTAGTGAACGGATGTGGACAATGTCCACAAGAAGTCCACGTTAGAGAAATACTTATAGTACAGGTAATATAATAAATACAAATAATATAGATGTTACCTAGTCTGATAAACAAGGAAATACGAATAATACTATAAGTATAAATAATACTGATAATATGGGAGTATCCACTACTTGTGGCAGTGGAAAGAAATACAAACAGTGCTGTGGTAAGTAATTAAAAGCCTTTTTCTATACAAGGAATTAGACAATATTATTTAGATACGTTATTAAATACGTTTTGAAAAAGTATCTAAAACGTATCTGGAAACAAATACGAATAAGAAAAATATAGTATTTTCAATACTTTTATGGGCTTTGAACCATTGTCAAAGTGATAGTGGTAAAAATTTGGTATAAATGAAATGGAGTTGATAAAATGTTGGTAGCAAAAGAATTTGATTTGAATGATAAAGAATCTTTATTGGATATGGTAGATGAAATAAATAATTTTGACGCAAATTTTGAGGGATTAAATAATATAAAAAATATTGATAATTATGAGGATTTCTTATTAAAGTTAGAAAAAAATAAACATCAAGAATTAATAAAAGAAGAATACTCACCACAAACTACTTTTGGAGTTTGGGATGATGAAAAATTAATTGGAGGTTTTAATCTTCGACATATAATTAAGGGCAATTTGATAAATCATGGAGGTAATATTGGATATTTGATTAGACCTACAGAAAGAAAAAAAGGATACGGTACAAAACTATTGGAACTAGCTATAAAGGAAGCTAAGAAATTAGGTTTAAAGAAAGTATTAGTTAGTTGTAGAAAAGAGAATATTGGATCAGAAAAAGTAATTATTAATAATAATGGTATATATGAAAATGACTATTATGATGAAAGTAAAAATGAAACATATAAAAGATTTTGGATTGAAATAGAGTAATATAAATTAGATACGTTTTTAGATATGTTTTGCTAGTGAAGCGGAGTGTAACCGAGTGTAGTCAAGTGCAAATTTAAAGGATAAAATGCCCTAAAGTGGAGCAGAATGACACATAATAAAAAACCATGTGGCAGTGGTAAAAAACACAAGCAGTGTTGTGGAAAGTAAGATAAAATAAGGGATTTGGAATGTTATATAGATGGTTGTTGGAATAAAGATAATGAGGATGATTATTTGACGGAGAAACAATTTCCTATTAAGAAAAAATAGATTATGTTTTTGTAAATAAAAAGGAGAAATTTTAATTAAATTCTTCTTTACTTTGAAAAAAATATATACTTTTGTTGTAACAAGATATATAATAATGGTGTATTTAATGAATATTTTTTAGGGAAAGAAGGGTGAAATATGACAAAACGTTTATATAAGATAGAAAATGGTAAAAAACTATGTGGAGTATGTGGGGAAATTGCTGAATACTTTAATATAGATGCTACAATTGTTGGATTGTTATGGGTTCTTTTGTTTTTTTGCATTGGTACAGGAATTTTGGCTTATATTGTAGCATCTATTATTATGCCAAAGAAAAGTGAATTGATATAGGAGGAAATTATGAAATCAAGTAATATATTATGGGGTTTAGTGTTGATTTTAATAGGAATTATTTTTGGTCTTAATGCTTTAGATATAGCTGATATTAATATTTTTTTTGATGGATGGTGGACGTTATTTATTATTATTCCTTGTTTTATTGATTTGTTTAAAGATAAAGATAAAAGTGGAAATATTATTGGTTTAATTATTGGTATTTGTTTATTACTTGGATGTCAAAATATTATAGATTTTGATTTAATATGGAAATTAATGTTACCTTTTATTTTAATAATGATAGGATTATCTTTTATATTTAAAGATGTTTTTAAGAATAAGAATAATAAGGTTATTAATAAGAAGGGAATGAAGGAATATTGTACTACTTTTGGTGGACAAAAAGTTAATTATTCCAAAGAAAAGTTTGAAGGATGTAATTTAACTGCTGTTTTTGGTGGAATAGAATGTGATTTAAGAGATGCTATTATTAATGGGGATGTAGTGATTAATTCAAGTGCAATTTTTGGCGGTATTACAATATTTGTTCCTGAAGGAGTAAAAGTAGTTATTAATTCTACGCCAATTTTTGGGGGGATTTCTAATGATATAAAGAATAAAAATATAGATGCTAAGAATACTTTATATATTAATGCTACTTCTATTTTTGGGGGAGTTGAAGTTAAGTGAGTGAATTTCAAAAAATAATTAAATATTTTGCAATTGCTTTGGCCATGTTTTTAATATTTTTTATTATTTCTGGTATTTCTTTTGGTTTATCTTTGGTTGAGAATATTTTCAATGGTAATGATTCTGAAGTTTTAGAAGATGTATTGGAGTTAGTGGAGATGGAAGATAATATAAATGTTTTAGATGTTTCTGTTACTAGTAGTAATATATTAATTAAAGTTGGTGATACTTTTAAAATTGATACTGATAATAAGTATATAGATTGTAAACAAGATGGGAAAAAGATTAAAGTTACTGAAAAGAAACATAGTTTGTTTAATAGTGATAATTCTAAATTGGTTATATATATACCTAGTGATATGACTTTGGATGATGTAGAGATAGATAGTGGAGCTGGTAAGATAGATGTAGATAAGCTTTCTGTTAGGAATTTAAATTTAAATTTGGGAGCAGGAAGTGTTAATATTGATAATCTGATGGTATTTAATAGTGCTTCAATTGATGGTGGGGCAGGAGAGACAGTTATTAAAAATAGTGATATTAATAATTTAGAATTAGATATGGGGATTGGTAGATTTTCTATTACAGCAACAATACTAGGTAATAGTGATATTGATCATGGCGTTGGAGAAGCTATTATAAATCTATTAGGAGATGCTATGGAATATCAAATTAATGTTTCAAAAGGTTTAGGTTCAGTAAGTGTTGATGGTAAGAATATAAACAATAATAGTATTATTGGTAATGGAATGAATAAGATAGATCTTGATTGTGGTGTTGGAAGTGTTGTAGTTAATTTTTTAAGATAATATATAATGAAGGGTTAAAATTATGACCTTTTTTTATTAAATAAAATTAGTGGGTGTTTTCTTATAACCATTAAATATTATAGAACCTATTTTTTTAATTGAATCTTTAATGTTTTTACTTGAAACTAATTGACTATATTCTTACTTAATGTTATACTTTTTATAGTATTAATAGTAGGAATAGTAGAGGTGATATAATGAAAAAATTAGTAGATTCAAAATTCTTAATGATTTTGGGAATTAGTGTTATAGCGTTAATTTTATTAGTAGTCGGAGCGTTTTATTTGTTTTCACCAGATGAAGAAGTATTCGTTAAAAGTGGATATGTTTTGAATCCACTTAGTGCAAATGCAGAGAGATATTTTTTTGATGAGGGTGTAGGATATCACGAAAATTTATCTTCTATGGTTGAATTTGTTGATGTTGATAATAATAAGGCACAGGTTTTAAAAAATAGTTTTTTACATTATGATGATGGTTCTTTATCTTTTTTGAAAAAGGGAGCTATTTTAGATATTGATTCTATTTCTATGGGATTAGCAAAGTTTTATAATATAACTAGTGAATCTATTATATTAAAAAATAAAAAAGAGTATTATGTTGATTCTGCTAATGGTAAGATTAATTTTAATAATTTTATTGGAAGAATTAGTGATGATAAGTATATTGTTGTGGGCAATGCTAAGCTTAAATATTCTGGTAATCCTAATGCAATAGAGGGGGATTATTTTGAAATAGTTTATACTGAAGAGGGCATAGTTAATATAGAAAATAAGAGTGTAAAATATCAGATTGCTTCTGAGGGTGCTTTTATTCAAATTGGCGACTATGTAATTGATTTAGGAAATAAAAAAATCACTAAAGGTGATACAGATATTATGTCAATTACTGCTATTACTATAGATGGTAATGAAAATGTAGAAATTATGCCTAAAGCAAGTTCTAGTACTGGAACTGGTTCTAGCGGTGGAAATGGTAGTGGTTCTGGCACTGGTGGCGATGGTACTGGTGATGGAACTGGAACTGGCACTGGTGCTGGTACGGGAAATGGTACTGGTGATGGCACAGGCGATGGAACTGGTGGTGCTGGAGAAAATCCTGGAATTAATGTAGATGATAATAATATGACTAAAATATCTCTTAAAGATGCTATAGTTAGTGCTACTAGTGTTAGCGTTAAATTTGATATTGAAAATAAAAATGATGGAGATAATTATATGCTTCAAGTTGTTAATATTGATACTGGTAAGACGGTAGATATTACGGCAGAGGTTACTCCAGATGCAGAAATTAATGTTAATCTGCTTACTCCTAATTCTAAATATTTATTCACGGTGGTTAATTCTGAAACAAAAGAACAATATTTTCAAAAGATATTTAAGACGAATTCTTTTGGAATTAAACTTGAAAAGAAATATGCAACTGATTCATCTTTAATGTATAGTGTTATTGTAGGAGATAATCCGGATATTATGTATGCAAAACTTACATTATATAAGTTTAATGAAGAAACTAATCAAAATGAAGTTGTTAATTCTAGTTATTATGATAGTGAACTAGGGGAAGTAGTTTATGTACCTAAGGTTTATGAATTGAAAGATTTTGAAAGTGGTAGTGTAGATGTTTTATTTGATGGACTTGATAGTAATACAATATATACGGCTGTTTTGGATGATTTTTCTTTGGAAAGTGGTAATTTTAGAGACGTATATAATATAGCTGTTACTAATTTGACTTTAAAGAAAACGCCTGTATTTAGTAATTTAACTGTTAATAGGAGTCAAACAGAAGAGAGTTTTAGATTATCTATTGGGGATATAATTGATGAAGATAATGCTATTACTAATTATACTTATTATATATATGAAAAAGAAAATAATAATTTGGCTATAGATCCTATTAGTAAGAATAATGCTAGTCCTATTTCTGTTAAATTAGGAATGGGTAAAAATGAGTTAAAGGGTGAAGTTAATTATTATTTTAAAACGGTTATTGAATATTTTGATAATGAGAAATATATTGAATATGTTACAGTTAATAGTTCTGATTTTAAGATGGGTAGTGAGCCTGTAATTACGGTTGTTCCTGACGAAAACAAAGTTACTCATGAAGCTATTGCTGGTACAATATATTTGAATGATTTTAGTTGTATGATTAATATTCCTGATAGAGTTGGTTGCTCTGGTGCTGATACGACTAGAATTGAAATTAGTAAAGTTAATAGTATTACTGGAGTGCAGACTGTTGTGCGTAGTGAGAATCTTAGTTTTACTGTTGGTGAAAGTGATATAAGATATGATTTTTACTTTGATGGACTTGAGATGGGTACAACATATTATGTTAATGTTTATGCTAAATATAATAATGGTTATGATTTAGATGAAGTTGTTTTATCTCATTCTGATGAATCTAAGAAAACTGTTACTACTAAGGAACTTTCTACTTTTGATGTGGATTGGACTGATGTTGGTAGTAGTGCTAATCATGTTGTTAATTTGGATACGCAACTTACGGGAGAATTTTCACCTGGTATTATTACTCCTGAAGAGAGTGCTTTACATATTTCTAAAGTTGTTTTGTATTTATATCAAGGAAAGGTAGAAGAAAATTTGTCTGATGTAGAACCTATATCTATTAAAGAGATAAGTGGTGATGAAGAGAATACTATTAAAAGTTTATTTTATGATAATAAATATAGTGTTACTACAGATGGTACTTTTGGTCTTGATATTGATGCTTTGAAGGCTTTGAATGAAGATGGTAAATTAAGCGAATACTATACGATAAAAATGTTTGCTTATTATGATAATGAGGGTACTAAACAAATTAATTTAAATAATAATGTTATTGTTTATAAAATATCACCAGTTTTGCTTATGGAAGAGATTGAGGAACCTACGATAAATATAGAATATATTACAAATAAAGCTAGTGGTTATTTGTTTGATAAATTGGGTGACAATGGTACACATGTTGGATATCGTATTACGGCTGCATTTGATAAAAATGGTCTTCTTGCTAATTCGATTACTCCTCAGAAGATAACTTTTAGGGTTTTTGATAGTGGAAATAATCAAGTTAGATTTTATGTTAAAGATAAAAGTGGTAATTTATCTCTTGCTGATAGTGTTGAATATGATAATATTATTGATAATTATTATGAAACAGAAATATATATGGATTATGGAATAGATTATTATGATAATGATTTGATTATGAGAAGGGGTGGAGTATACACTATTGGATATGTCATTGATGCTGTTAGTAATGGTATTAATGTTAAATATCCTACGGTTACTAAACCTGGTATGCCTAGTGATTATGGTGTATATGATAGTGTTAGTCCTTCTAAGGAAAGTCCTAATTTTAGAATGTATCCTTCTACTTCTTCTATGGATAGTGTTACATATAAGTACTTTATTAGTGATCCTGATTGTGCTTTATATAAAGAAGAAGGAGAAAGTAAGTATTATTCATATTATAGAATTAATTATAGTTATGAACAAAAACAAGAAATTACTATGGTTGATGTAGATAAGAGAGAATTTGCTGGTAGTTTAACATATAATGCTATGCAAAATGATATTTATAGTATTTATTATAAAAAGAATGTTAGTAAGACGGGAGATATTACTAATGATATTGTTGATTATTTGGATAAGGATGTTAGTGGATTTAGGTTTGAAGGTAAATATGATGCTTTAGCTTTGGATGAAGATGGAGAGTTAAAGTATAACTTTAAGTATGAAGTAATTAATAATCCTTTAACAGATAATAAGGTTACTATAAAGATGTTAATGGATAAGAATTTATTGAATAAAGTATTATCTTATAAGGTTAGTTTTTCTGATGAGAAGGGAAATAAGCTTGATTTAGATGTTCATAATTTATCTAGTTGTGATCCTAGTGATTTAACTTTAACTGAGAATAGATGTATTAATGTTGATTATATTACTTTAAAAGAAAAGGGAATGAATTCTGTTGGTAGTAATACTAATAATATAACGGTTACTGTTAGTGCTATTTATGATAATGGATTGATAGGTTTTGATATGACTTCTGATAGTGGATACTATATATTTCAAGAAAATGTTACAGTATCTTCTAATGGTAGTTATATATCTACTAATAGTAGTGGTATACCATTATTGTGGACTCCTGATAAAGATATTAAAGGAAAAGGATATTATACATATACAAAAGAGGTTAATAGTTCTACTGGATTAATTTCTTCAGTTAAACTTAAAAATAAAATATATAATGATAAAGAAACGCAAAAGATACCATTAACTTTGAGTTCTGTTGGTTATGTTTCTAAATATGGTGTTATGAATTTGAAAATGGTATCTATTGATGAAATGGTAGGTATTAATAATGTATTTTCTTTTAGTAGTATTACTCCTAAGATACAGGTAACTAATAAGACACAGCTTATTGATGGTGTTGTTGCTAGTATTGTTCCTACTGGTATGGATACATCTGATTTGAAAAATGAAGGCAGTGAAGATGATCCTCAATATTATTTCTATGTTGAAGTATGGGATAGTATAGATGAAGTTGGTAATCTTGATAATAAATTACAAGTAAGACCAAGAATTAGAGTTAATATTAATGATTTAGATAATGTTAGAATAGATAAACTTCTTCCTAATAGTACATATTATTATAAGGTATATGCTTATATGTATAAGAATGGTATTAGTACTTATACAGAACTTTTCTCTAGTAATTATTTAAATGAATATAAGACAGAGACTTATTCTTTCTTGACGTTGGGAGCTGAAGCTATATTTCAATCTTATAAAAATGAAATTGTTATGGATAAGAATATATATGGTAATAGAAGTATTTCTACTAATATTAATTTGATTGCTTATAAGAATTCTGAATCGTTTGATTATTCTATATTTTACTATATGTGTAAGACAGATAGTGAAATATGTATGAGAAATGATACTACTTCAGAAGATATTGTTGTTAATAATTTATTTGAAAATAGTATTCCTATGGATGAATTAAAGACTTCTAATTCTAGAGAAATTGATATATCTAGTTTGAATTTAGAATTTGGTACTGATTATAAGATGTATATATATGCTGATATTGATGTTTATGATATTGATGAAGATGGAGAGTATTATATACGTAAACATAATTTATTATTAAATGGTATTAGTTTGACTACTAGATTGAGGGCTTTGACTGAACCATCTTTTGTAGTTACTAGAGAGGCTAAAATTGTAGATGGGGAGTATGTTATTGATTTTAAAGTTGTAGTAAATGATCCGGATAAGACTTTAGTTAATGGTGAATATTTTGTTAAATTGACTGAAGGTGGTAATTTAATTGGTACTATTCAAGAGTTGACGGAAGATGGTTATACAGATATTTCTCTTGGTAGTATTGAAGATTATTCTAAGTATCCGTTTGATGCTAGTGTTACTAATAAGAGTATTAGGATAAAGGGTCTTAGTGAAGAAAGTAAATATACTGTTACTGTAAGTGGAAGAGCTTATGTTAATAATTATAGTAGTGATGTTCCTGTTGAGGATAGGACGTTTGATGTTGTTAAATCACATACGGTATATTCTTCTAATCAGTATGGTATTGCTCTAGGTAAAGATTTGACTTTCTCTGCTACGGAAAAGAGTATTATTGTTACTTTCTTAGGTGGATCTAGTTTTGAAAATATTAAAAAAGTTCATTATACTATAGGATTATATGATGAAGAGGATACTAATACGACTAGTGGTACTTATGTTATTGGGGAAAATGGTAAATATTTTGAGATATATAATCGAGAGAATTGGCGTTTTGTCATTAATCCTGATGGTATGCAAAATATACTAGGAAAAACGTATGTTGTAGCACTTAGTTTTGAGGTTCAACTTACTAATATGGAAGAACCAGTAATATTAACTAGTGATTTATATTCTGGTAAAGCTGAATATGTTATTGATGAAAAAGATAAATAGTTTGGAGGAATGAAATGAGGAGAAAATTTGATATTAGAAACAAGAGAAGTTTTATAGTGATTATGGTTTTGGCTATAGTATTTATTATAATTTTCTCCTTGTTTATTGTTAAATATACAAATAGTTTAAAGGTTGGTTATGTTGTAGAAACTTCCTCTGTTCTTAATGATAGTGAAGGTAATACTTTAGTGTTATCTGAAGATGCTACATTAAAAGTTAAATGGAATGGTAATTATTATTTAAAGTATCAGGATAAAAATATTAATCTTGGTAAAAAGGTAATTATATATAATGAGGTTACGGGGAGAATTACTTTATATGGAGTGTTTTATAAAATTGATGGTGATGGTAATGTTACTACTTTGAAAGATGAAACTGTTATTGATAATTCTACGAATACTGGTTTTTATAAATTAGAGGATAGAAAGTATTTAGCTATTGATAGAACGATATATACTAAGGATAAGAATCTTCAAACTAATAATTATTTAATGATTGAGTTGGATAAATTAGGGAATGCAAAGTTAAGTAATAATAAAGTTAATCTTAAAACTTTGAAAGAAACTTCTATTGTTACTTCTGCTTATACTTTTGATATTGCTAATGAAATAATTAATTTTGGTAAAAAAGATATAGATTTGAAAAAGATAATTGGTTCTACAAATGCATATAGTTCTAGTGAACCTTCTTCTAGTGGTGGTATTTCTGGAAATGGTTCTGGTACTGGTGGTGGAACTGGTACTGGTGGTGGAACTGGTACTGGTGGTGGAACTGGTAATGGTCAAGGAACTGGTGGAGGTGCTGGAGGTGGCACTGGAATTGGTGGTGGAATTTCTCAAGGTGATGTTATTAATCCTGGTGAAGATGGTGAAATTACGGATATTGAAGATATAAAGAATAAAACTAAGGTAACTTCTATTATTAGAGTGGCTGAAGGTATTACTAATATTGATGTTGATTATGTTATTTATGATCCGTATGATGAATATAAATCTGTTTATGTTGAAGTTTTGAAAGAAGGTAAAATAGAGGTTATATATTTGTCTAAGAATAATGAGACTTTGAGTATAAATGGGTTAAATCCTGATACTACATATAATATGAAGTTTATATATACATATATTGATAAAGATAATAATTTGGTTAAAGAGACTTTTGATGAAATTAATGCTAAGACTTTGATGCCTAGTTATTCTGTATCTGTTTATAAGTTATCTAAGATTACTAATATTTTAACTTATAAAGTAAATCTTCAATCTGGTTTTAATGTGTCACGAGTTGATGTTAATTTGTCGTTTAATTATAATTATGTTAATCCGGATACTTCTTTAGTAGAAATAAAGAAAGCTTCTATAGATGGTTATGTTTTAGTTAATGAAGGAGAGCAATTTAAACTTGGTACTTTTGATATAAGTGGTTATGATATAGATGATAGTACTTTACTTAGTTTGACACTTAAATCTGTTGTTTATGGTGATAGAACTCTTTTGGTTAACAATACTTATACGTTTAGTTTTGGGAGGTAAGTATGAAAAAAATATGGGATTTTATAAAAGATAAATATAAAATATTTATTCCTATTGTGGTTGTTATTGTTCTTCTTATTGTGGTTGGATATTTTTATAAGGAATATAACTATAATAACTATAAAAATAAAAAGGATGTAGGGGTATATCAATATTTTGGTGGTCTTAGACATGATTATACGGCTGTTTTTACTTATAATATTAAAGATGTTATTGTAGATATTCGTGGTAAAGATGAAAAGATTGAATATGATTCTACACCTATATATTTGCCTGATGAGGATAAAGTTATTTTTCCAAATGCTATGAGTGTTGTTTTTCCTTTGAGAGAGGGAAGTCAGTATAAGATATATAAGTATTCTATATATGAATATGCTAGTGATGATAATATTCATTATTTAACTAGTGGTGAATATAAAAATAAATATACTTATTTCTTCTTATTTGATGGTAATGATACTTATTTCTTTCCATATGAAACATCATTAAAAATAGGTGGTACTGTGTATAAGAAATTATCTCCTATGTCTTATGTTTCTTTAGTAGGTGGTGTTACTTTAATATATTATGATAAGGGTAGTGATACTTCTGAGGTTATTGAAGTTGATAATAAGAAGGTAGAAGTATTTAATGATAATTTGGATTTAAATATTAGTGAAAAATATTTTAATAGTTTTAGTAATAAAGTGTTACTTTTTAAGACTGATTTTTTAAATGACATTACGAAAATGAATATTGACAAGTAATGTCTTGTTTTGATATAATTAGTAAGAGTAGGATACTTTAAAAAGGAGTTGGAAGAAATGGATATTATTTTGTCAAATACGGCTTTAGCTATAGGAATAATGATTGGATTATGTTTTCTTGGAATTGGAATTGGTGTTGGTATACTTGGTGGCCGTGTGGCTGAAGCAATTGGTAGAAATCCAGAAACAAAAAATGATGTTGTACATTCTGTTATGACTATACTTATAATTACAGCTGTATTTTTGTTATTTTTATTTGCTTTTTGCTTTCTATTGTTATTCTTTAATCCATTAGTTACTTATTAGTATGCTTTTATTATTTATTAGTGTTTGTTTGATTATTGTCATTCTTATTCTTCTTATGTTTTTGATTCTTAAAAAGACAGTTAAGATTGTCAATTCTCAAACAAAGTCATATTTTGTTAACAAATTACAAAATTATGATAATTTAATTGAAGCCAAAGAAAATAAGCTTAATGAAATAGAAGAATTAATTAAGAGTAGAGAAACTGGATTAAAAGAAGAAAAAGAAGAAAATAAAGGAAAAGAATATAATTTTGATACGGATGTTATTGATTTACTTAATCAGACTAAATATCAGGATAAGAATGTTTTTGAATTAAATAAAAAGATAGATGAGAAATTTATTATTAATTATGAAGAATTGATAAAGGACTTTTTATCTTTTACTGATGATAATAAAGATTATGCTTTTTGCTCTAAGTTAAGGGATAAGTTTGATAGTGATACGATATATAAGTTTAAAACGGTAATTCCTAGTAAATTAGATGAGGCTTATCGTGAATATTTGAATGATAGGGAATATTCTGTTTATGAGGCTTTTAAGTTAGTTACTGTTCAAAATACTATTGAGAATTTTATTGATTATTTGGATAGAATGAAAGAATTAAATAGTCCTTATATTAAAATATTAGTTGGTAGTAGGAATGAAAATTATAATTATTTGAGTGAATATATAGAAACTATTTTTAGTAGTAAGATATATAGAGGAATTAAAATTATATATAAGAATAAGATATATGACTTTAGTCTAAGCGAAAGGGATGTATAGTATGGATGATATTTGGACAAATAATTTAAATGATACGATTGATAGTATTAAGAATAATAATAATATATATACTCAAGGTAATGTTATTAAGGTTAATGAATATAATGTTGAAATTACTGGCTTAGATGATGTTTCTTTTTATGAAGAAGTTAATATTGCTGATAAGGCTACGGGTTATGTATTTGGTATATATCCAGATAGAGTTATAGTATCTTTGGTTAAAATTGATAGTGAGGTTAAGCCTGGTGATATGGCTTATGCTTTGAAAAAGGAATTCAAATGTTTATTTAGTTTGGATTCTGTTGGTAAGGTTATTGATATATTTGGTAATGATTTGATTGCTGGTAAAAGATTTGATAATTTAATTGAACTTAGTATTGAGAATCCTCCAATACCTTTAATGGATAGAGGTCCTGTTAAAAGAGAATTGTTAACTGGGATTACTGGTATTGATTTAATATATCCAATCGGTAAGGGACAGAGACAGCTTATTATTGGAGATAAGAAAACTGGTAAGACACAAATTGTTTTAGATGCGATAGTTAATCAAAAAGATAAAAATGTTTTGTGTATATATGTTGCGTTGGGAAAAACTAAAAAGGAAGTAAAGGACATCTATTATGAATTGACTAAAAGAGGGGCTGCGTCATATACGATTATTGTAGCATCATTTCATGATGAATTACCTACAAGGACTTATTTAACACCTTATGTTGCATTATCTATTGCTGAGTCTTTTATGTTACAGTCTTATGATGTTTTAGTATGTATAGATGATTTGAAAAAGCATGCTGATGTATATAGACAAATAAGTTTATCTAGTAAGAAAACACCTGGTCGTGATGCTTATCCTTCTGATATTTTCTATACTCATAGTAGGCTTTTAGAGAAGGGATGTCAACATAAGAATGGTGGATCTATTACGATACTTCCTATTGTTGAAACTAAAGCTGGTGATATAACTGATTATATATCAACAAATATTATATCTATTACTGATGGACAGATAGTTCTTAATGCAAAGAATTTTACAAAGGGAGAAAAGCCTGCTATTGATTATGGTTTATCTGTTTCAAGACTTGGTGGTAATGTTCAAACTGAAGATATGAAGAAGGTTGGTAGTAAGGTAAGGATTAATTTGTTATCTTATTTGGATGTTAGAGAGATATATGAACTTGCTAATATAGATGAAATGAGTGTTGAACTTCAAAACAGATTAAAGGAAGGTCAAAGAATACTTGATAATTTGAGACAGTATAAGTTTTCTCCTAAGACAAAACAGGAAATGTTAGATAGTTATAAATTTATAAGTGAAAAAGAATAGTGAGGGATTTTTATGGTAGTAGGTAAAATTATTTCAATTTTTGATATTAGTGTTGAAGTAATACTTAGTGATAGTTCTATTAAAATAGGTGATATTTTAGTTTTAGAGAATGATAATAAGTATTCTTTTGAAGTTGTTAATATTAATAATATTAGTGCTACTTGTATTAGTTTGGGGACTACTAGAGGTTTGAAAAAGGGTGCTAATGTTGTTAAAAAAGCTGATGGTATTGAAATTGAATACTCTGATAAGATTTTGGGTCGTGTATTTAATTCTTATGGTGATGCTATTGATAATAAAAGACTTGATAGTGTTAGAAAGAGAAATATTAATCATAATACCATATCTCTTAAGGAATTAAATGTAGAGAGTGATATATTATGGACTGGTATTAAGGTAATTGATTTCTTTGCTCCACTTCAAAAGGGATTTAAGATGGGATTACTTGGTGGTGCTGGAGTTGGAAAGACTGTACTTATTAAAGAACTTATTCATAATGTATATTCTTCTATTAATGCTCATGCTATTTTTGTTGGAGCAGGTGAGCGAAGTAGGGAAGGTAAAGAATTATACGATGATATGTTAGAATCTAATTTGCTTGATAAAATGGTAATGGTTTTTGGAGCTATGGGTGATAATCCAGTATCTAGGAGTAAATCTGTTTATTCTGGTCTTACTTTTGCTGAATATTTAAGAGATGAGAAGAAACAAGATGTTCTTATATTTATAGATAATATTTATCGTTTTATTCAGGCTAAATCGGAGATATCTACGGAACTTAAGGAATTACTTATTGAAAATGGATATCCAGCTGATATGGCTTCTGAGATAAGTAAAATAGAAGAGAGAATTAGTTCGACAGATAATGGTTCTATTACTTCTTTCCAAGCTATATATATACCTGCTGATGATTATAATGATGAAGCTGTTCAGACTATTACTTCTTATATGGATGGACAAATAGTTTTGGATAGAAAGGTAGCAGAACTTGGTCTTTATCCTGCTATTGATGTATTTAAATCTACTTCTAGACTTGTAGATATAGAAAAAATTGGAGAAAGACATTTTAAACTTATTGAAGAAGTTTTAAGATATTTGACGAGATATAAAGAACTAGAAGAAATTATTGCTATTTTGGGTATTGAAGAATTATCTGAAGATGATAAGCATATTTTCTATCGTTCTAGAAAGTTAAGATATTATTTTTCTCAGCCAATGTTTGTGGCAGAACCATTTACTAATATTCCAGGTGAATTTGTTAAAATTGAAGATGTTTTAATAGATGTTGAGAATATTTTGAATGGTACATATGATAGTGTTGATGAAAGTAAATTCTTATTTATAGGTAAGTATCATGACTAATGAAGGAATAAAGGTAAGAATATTTGACCTTGAGAAAGGTTTAATAGAATATGAACATATTAAAACGATAAGAATAGTGTGTCCTGAATATAATTTATTAATTATGCAAGATTATTTACCTATAATTGGAGAGATTAATGGAAATATTGATATTAAGAATGAAGAGATAGATATATCATATAAGAATATAAAAGCTTTTTATATGAATAGTAAGAATGTGTTTAATTTAATGATTAAAGAGAGGTAATTATGGATAAAAATATAAATATTTTTTCTAATTTGATGACTTTTTTAATCGTAGCTATAATATTTTTAGTAGCTTTGTTTGTAATATTTATGATTACTCTTAAAAATTATAATGTTAAATCTAGTAAATTAAAGTTTTATGGTTTATTTTTAGAAATGGATAATCGTGGTATATTGGCATTTAGTGCTATAAGTTTAAACTTTATTTTCTTAGTATGGTGTACGACGACATTTACTGGTTTAAATTATATATATGTTTTAATGACACTTACTTTTATGTTGTTTGCTAATTTGGTTAATAGAAATTATAAAAAGTTACCAAGAGATTTATTATTTACTTTAATTAATTGTTTGTGTATATATGTTGTTAATTTGCTATATAATTATTTGGTTAATGAATATACATCAATATTTTTATTAATATTATTGGGATTACTTATGTTATTTGTATTTTTATATTATATATATACATTATTTAAATTATTGAATGAAGTGGTACAAAAAGATAAATATTTACAGAAAAAAGATTATAAAAAAGTATAGGGTGAGTATATGAAAATAAAAAATGTCGTTAAAGTTATGAATTTCCAATCTTTAGTAAGGGTAGATAATGCTAAAAAGAAAGCTGATAAGTATCGTAATGTTGGTAAAGAAATAACTGATATACTTGCTAGAATATTTTATAATAAGAATTTAATACTTGATAAGAAAGTGTTGGTGCCTCTTGAAAGTTTGCCTGTACTTAACATTTATATAGCTAATGATTATGGTTTTTGTGGAAATTTTAATGCAGAAATAAATAAACAGTTGAAGAAAGATGTAAATTGTTATAAAATTATAATAGGTAAGAAAATAATTTATCATGATGACTTAACTGTTTTAAAGATAGATAAGGATGATTTCTTTAATAGGTTTAAAGAAATAGAAAATCATATAGATAATTCTATAGCAAATATGATATATAGCAAAATAAATGTTTATTATAATCATTATTATTCTTCAACATCTTTTGAGTTTGTTAAGATACAGTTATTTCCTATAGAATTTAGTGGTAGTTATTATGATGGTGAAGATTTTGTTACTGAGACGGATATTAATCGTGTTTTGAGTAGCTTAGCAACGTTTTATATATGTTATCAATTAAGAATGTGTGAAAGTATTAGTTTTGCTGCTGAGAATATGTTAAGAAGTCAAATTACTTCTTCGGCTTTAGATAAGATTGAAGAGCGTGAAATTGAGGAACGTCAAAGAGAACTTAAAGAGAAAAAAGATAAAAGCATTCGTAAAAGTGTAGAGAACTTTAAAAAAATAAGTTAGGTAGGTGAATGGTATGATAAAGCAAAGTATGGGTTTTAATGATATTACTGAAAAGAAGTATAAAATATTAAAAACTAGTTTGATGTTGGGTAGTCAAGAAGATAGAGATGAATTGCTTCATGATTTTAATGATACGGTAATAAAACTAGATAGTATTAATGAGTCTGTTTATGAAGAAGGTCTTGCTGCTAGAATGTATACAACATTAACTTTGGAAGAGGAAAGGGATAGATTAAAAGATTTAATTTCTTATATTAAGAAAAGAGTTAAAGAAAGAGAAGAATTGTCTAATGAATATTTTAAAGTTACTTCTGATTTCTTAGAAGATTTGGGTGAAATTAGGGAAACGGAAAAGTTAGATGTATATAAGACTAGACTTAATAATATAATAGAATACTTAAATAATTTAGAAAGTATTTCTAAATTAAATACTAAGTTAGAAGAATTAAATGTTTTGCTTAATGAAAAATATGAGAGTAGAAATAATTCTAATATTATTAATAGTAAATTAGAAAATACTTTGTTAGAAGAATTTACTAAATTAATTAATAGTGATTCATATTATAGTACTTTGAATTATGAAGATATAGATAATGAATTAGCTAATTTTGATATAGAGAAAAAAGATAAGAAAAATACTTTAGATACTTTTGAAACGTCATATGAGGCTTTAAAGAAAGCTGGAGTTAGTGGAAGTGAGAAATCTGAGTATAAGTCTTATTTACAAGATGCTAGAAATGATTATTATTTGATATGTGATAAGATGTATATGTTAAATCTATATAAATTGGTATTATCTACGGAAGAAGATTATTCTAAATTATACAATAAGAGAGAAATTATTAATAGATTAATATTAGAGAGAAATTCTTTGAGAAGGGATTTAGAAATTAAAGAAGATGATTTTTTAGAAGAGTTTGTTTCATTGTGTGTTGAACAATTTAATATAATTAAATCTCAAAAATATAACTTAGAAACTATAGATAACTTATTACTTGAGATAGGTAAGTTAGAAGATAAGATTAGAGAATTAAAAGAAAAGAATGAAAGAAAAGAAATAATAGAATTAAAAGAGGAATTTTTAATTAAAGAGAATAGTGATTCAATTAGTCCTACGATTACAATTGAGAATGATTTAAATAATGTTGTAGTATCTAATGATGATAATCTTGTTGTTAAGGTAAGTAATCCTACGAAGATGAAGGTAAATGATGTATACGAAACAGCAAGATCTGTTATGAAAAAAGTTGTTCTTTCTTTGGAACCTAAGAAATTTACTAGGAAAAAGAGTGCTTATGATCTTAAAGAAAAAAGAGATAAATTTAGAGCAGATAAGATTGAAAATAAAAAAGAAGATACAGTTGTTGTACCGGCTAGTTTAAATGTTGTTTTGCCTAAAGAAGAGGTAATGGATAATAAAAATATAAATATTACATTAGATTTACCTGTTATTGAGAAATCTGATGATGTTACTTTTTCTGCTGTAGATCCATTTTTAGATGATAATAATAAGGAAGAAAATAAAATTGATCCATTTTTTCAAAATAGTATTATAAAAGATAATTCAAAGGTTACTTTTGATAATGTAGATCCTTTCTTAGATGACAATGATATGGAATTGACTTTTGATAGTGTAGACCCATTTTTAGATGACAATGATTTAGAAGAATTGGAGAAGGGTAATAGTTTAAGATCGAATATGCCTGATATAAACAAAATAGGTTCGGTAAGTCCAACAAAGTTTTTATCGAAAATTGAAGAATTATCTTATGACTCTAATGATAATGTAGTATTGCCTACTATGGGATTAACTAATAATGATAGTATAAAAGTTCCTATAGTATCTGAAAATTATATTAGTGATAATAAAAATAATAGTCAAAATTAGACTATTATTTTTTGTTAAATAAAGTTTTTTTAGTTTGTGTATCTTAAACTTGCATTAGATACATTAAAGATAATTCCTAGTAATATCATATAAGAAAGTAGGGATGATCCTCCATAACTTATAAAGGGAAGGGTAATTCCCATAATAGGGAGTAATCCTAATGTCATTGATATGTTATATATTTGTTGGAAGACTAATACAGCAATTATTCCACCAATTGCATATTTATCTGTTAAATTTTCTGTTTTATTAATAGTAGATATTAATACTTCATCAAAGTATATGATTAATGATACTAGGATAAATCCTCCAATTAAACCAAAATTGGAAACAAATACGGAAAATATAAAGTCTGTTTGCATTTCTGGAAAATATATTGGTGTGTTGTTAAATCCATGTCCTGTAAATCCACTTGAGCCAATTGCTATTAATGAATTGTTAAGTTGTAATCCACTACTATTGGTCCAATTAAGGATTCTGTCTATTCTGTAAAAGAATGATGTTCCAAATATTTTAATAAATAATTTTTGATTAAGAAAATATATTCCTAAAAAGCTACCTAGAAATACTATAAATAGACTTATAATTATAACAAACCATCTTTTTCTTATTCCTCCAATAAATAACATTGTTATAGTAATTATTAAATACATTATAACTGCTCCTGTATCTGGTTCTATAAATGTAAGTATTGAAGGAATAAGAACAATTATTAATACTTTTATTAAAAATTTAAATTCTTCTGTAATATCAGGATTACTATATTTGTTATTAAAATCCGTTATCATTCTTGATAGAGCAATAATTAAAAATATTTTCATAAATTCACTAGGTTGTAGTGTACCTATAAATGGTATTGAGAACCAACATTTGGCATTATTAACTTCTTTTCCAAATAATAAAACTAGAATTAGTGATATAACACCAATGGTATAGAATATATAAGCATTGTTATATAGAAATTTATTACCTAAAGCCATTATGGTAAATGAAATTCCAAACCCAATTAAATACCATACTATTTGTTTAATCCATAGATTTTGAAATTCTTGTCCTAGTAAATTTCTGGTAGAAAATATTGATATTACACTGATAATTAAAAAGATAATAATAGGTATGATAATACTATTTTCTATTTTAAATTTAGATATATTTTTAATAATTTCACCTCGCTTATATTCTTATTTTACCACTAAACAGGATTTATTTATACAAAAATATATTTATTTTTCATATATTATATTAAAGGAGGGTATATGAATACTAAATCAAATATGTATCATAATAAGATAGATAAACAATTTACTAATAATAGTATTTTTTATTCAACATTAGAAAAAAATAATAAAGTATTTGAAAGTAATGATATAAGAAAAAAAATTCAAAATATATTTAATTCTAATGATTATATTTATAGGGTAAATGTTCATATTTTATTAGATAGTGGTCTAATAACAAGAAAGGTAATAGGAATATATAATAATAATTTAGTAACTATAGATAATGAGTATATACCTATTAGTAATATAAAAGATATATATAAATAAACAAATAAAACACTATTACTAGTGTTTATTTTTTAAATTAATACCGAACATACTTCCTAACATTGAGGTTAATATAAGGATAGAATAGAAGAGTAGATTTTTTATTTTGAATGGTATTTTTATTATTAAGTAACTAAATATAATTATAAAGATTATATATATTATGGAAAACTTAATTCCTTCTAAATATGCTTTATTATTGCTGTTTTTGCCAAGAATGATTGATGATAATAATAGTGATATGATGGGGATAATTATTTTAATTAGATTCATATTTATTTTTGTGAAGTAATTTATTAAAGAAACAATTAGGGTATAAATAATAATTTGACCAAATAAGTAAGCATAACTTTTTAAAAATTTTTTCATATTTCACCTAGTAAACTATATGTTAGTATATTTTAATTATGATTGTAAATACTAATTATGGTGAATATATGGAATTGTTAAAAATATCTTTTAGAATGTTTTTTTTCTATTTTTTTATTATTTTAATTTATAGAATTATGGGGAAAAGAGAAGTTGGACAACTTTCTATTACTGATTTAATAGTGTCTATTTTAATAGCAGAATTGGCTATAATATCTGTAGAAGATGTTAAGAAGTCTATTTTCTATTCTGTTGTTCCTATAATTATTATTGTAATACTTCAAATAGCTTTATCTTATGTTAGTTTAAAAATACCTAAATTGAGAACTTTTTTGGATGGTACTCCTTCTTTTATAATACAAGGAGGGAAAATTAATTATAAGGAGATGGTTCGTCAAAAGTATAATTTGGATGATTTGATTAGTCAATTAAGAGAAAAGGGGTATCGTAATGTTGAGGATATTGAGTATGCTATATTAGAAAATAATGGAACATTATCTATTTTTGAATATAATAAGATTAGGAAGAATAGTCCTATTCCTTTACCAATAATATTAGATGGGTGTATTCAGTATGATACGCTTAAATATTTAAATAAGAATGAGGAATGGATAGATAAAATACTACTTAGAAAAAGGGTAAATTTAAGTGATATATTTTATGCTTTTTATAAGGATAAAAATATTTTTATAATAAAATATTCTGATTTAATATAATGAATAAACTTTATAATATATTTATTTTTCTAAGTACGTTTATAAGAAATATTTTGGAGATATATTCTTGTATATATTTATATCAAAAGGGTTTAAGTTTTAGAGAGATACTATTATTTTATATTCTTGTATATTTGATAGGAATAATATTAAATATAATGATTTATTTTATATCTAGAAAAGTTTCTATAAACTATTTATTAATTATATCTATTATTTTTTCTATAATTACTTATTATTTGTTTCATAAATCTAATAATTACTTACTTCTTGGTATTTTGTTATCAGTATCTATGTTTACTTATCATCCAGTAAGACATATTTATGGGGTATATTCTTTAAATAATAAGGTTGATATAGGTAATAATTTGATATTTATGTATATAGCTATTATTTTATCTAATTATTTTGTTATGAAAAGGATAAATATTTTGGTTATAATTTTATTATCTTTTTTGAGTATAATTCCTTTATTTTTTATAAATAAGAAAATGTATAATTCTCAGATGTCTTTAATAAAGAAAGATAAGGTTATATTTTTTATTAAGGATCAGGGTAGAGTACTATTTATGTTGTTTGAACCGTTATTTTTATATTTATATATAAATAATAGTATTAGATATGTGGGGTTGTTTAATGTAATTGTGTCTATTGCTTCAATAATATATATGATTTTTATAATTAGATATGTTAATGTTGATAAGTACTTTAAATTTATAAATATTTTCTTGGTGTTTGTACTAATATTAAAATTAAATATAAATAATAAAGTTTTTTTATATGTAATAGCTTTTTTTGAAGGATTATGTTTTAAGACAAGTGAATTATATAGTACTAATATATTATATAATACTGTTGATGAGCCTATTGGCTATATTGTAATGTCACAGATTATTTTTTTGGTGGCAAGAATAGTTTTGCTTATTATATCTTATTTTATTGGTGATATTAAAATAATGTTATATATGTTTGTTTTTATAATTTTTTTAATAAGTTTAAAAAAAGATACTATTGGAGTATCTTCGTAGTGTTTTTAAAATTAAGTTTGCTTACTTTGTATAATACATCTTTGCCATATTTTGCTACTAATTCTTTTCCAGTTTTATCAACTATATCTCCAGCACCTTTTGGGAATGTTATGCCGTATTCTTGTTCTAATTTGTTCATTTCTTTTAGAAAGACATATCTACTTATCATAGATGATACGGCAACGGATAAGCATTCGTCTTCTGCTTTAGTTAGGAAGGTAACATTACTTATTTTTTTAGGAGCATCTTTTATATGAATATAGAAACTTTTTGGAGGTTCAAATTGATCTATTACAATTTTGTCATATTGATAGTTATTATCAGTAAAATAAAGTAGGGCTTTGTTATGTAGTATGGCTTTCATTTGGTTCATATTAATATTTTTTTTATAGTAGTCATTGTATTCATTATTGTGTACAACAATTGTATTATATTTGATTCTTTCAATTATTTTAGGAACTATTTTTAGTATGTCATTGTCTGTTAATTTTTTGGAATCTTTTACTTTAAGTTCTAATAGAAAGTCTATATCATCTTTTGAGACATATGATGCTGTAACTACCATGGGACCAAAATAATCTCCAGTACCAACTTCATCAGATCCAATTGAACTAATTCTTAGTGGAAGTCTTCTTTCTTTTTTCTCTTCATTTTTTTTATCACTTGAACTAGTAACTTGGGCGCTACCAGAATTTATTTTTTCTGTTTCTATCCAAAAAAGTGAGGATAAATCAGCATCAAATCCTTGGAATACACATTTTCCTGAATTATATAGTGTTACGACTGTACCACCATCATCAGCTTGAAATATAGCATATGGGGGAGTTTTCTCTCTTTTGTAATCATTAAAATATTCTATCATCATATTTTTGGTTTTTTCACTTACGTTAAGAACTTTAGTTATTACTTTTTGTTTCATTTTACACCTCATATGATTATTTTATCATAAAATTCTTTATTTTTAAACTGTTTTGTTATATACTTATAGTGTAAGGAGGATATATGAATGTAATTGATGTAATTATTATATTATTTATACTTTTAGGAGGAGTGGCTGGGTTTAAGGCTGGTGTTCTTAAGAAAATAGTTAGTTTTGTTGGATTATTTATAGTAGTATATTTGTCATTTAGGCTTAAGAATTATCTATCTCCATTTATTTATGAGAATTTACCATTTTTTAATTTTTGGGGTATTTTTAAAGGAATACAAGTATTAAATATAATTTTTTATGAATTTTTGTCTTTTATAATTATTGCTTCTCTTTTATCTTTAATATACAATGTGTTATTAAAAGTTACTGGTATATTAGAGAATGTTTTAAAGGCTACGGTTATATTAAGTATACCATCTAAATTATTGGGAATAATTGTAGGTATGATAGAAGAATATATTTGGGTATTTATTGCTTTAGTTGTATTTACTTTACCAGTTTTTCATTTTAATATGATTTCTGAATCTAAATTGGCTAATTTTATATTGAATAATACACCATTTTTGTCAGGGTATGCTACGAAATCGGTTGAGGTATATAATGATATATATGAAGTAATTGATAATAGACAGGGTAAGACAAATTATGAAGTAAATAAAGAGGCTTTAATAATTCTTTTAGATAATAAAGTTATTACTATAGATTCTGTTGATATATTAGTTAGAAGAAATAAAATAGAACTTGAAGATACAAGTTTCTTAGATAATTATAGGGAGGGTAAGGAATGAAAATAATACATTTAGAAAAAGAAAGTGATTTTGATAATTTAATTCAAGGAAATGTTTTGGTGGATTTCTATGCTAATTGGTGTGGTCCATGTAAAATGTTAGGACCTATTCTTGAAGAGGTATCAGATTTAATTCAAATAGTTAAGGTTGATGTAGATAACTTTGAGGAAATATCTAAAAAGTATAGAGTTATGAGTATACCAACGATTGTTTTGTTTAAGAATGGAGAAGAGATAAAAAGAAATGTTGGTTTTATAGATAAGAATACTTTAGAGAAATTTATAGGATAGTATATACTATCTTTTTTTTTAAAAATATGATATTATTAGATTGGTTGTAGTAAAGAAAGGAATGATATTTTATATGAAGAAAAGGATAATTATTGAAGCAGAAGGTAATGAGAAAGTAGATAGTAAAGAAAAAATTAATGGTATTATACATAGTCCATATGTAGAATGGTTTATATATATGATAGGGTATGCTATTGTTTTATTGATAGCGTCTAATTTATTTACTTCTTTTAATATTGGAGGTAAGGTACCATTTTTAACAGCTTTATTGGGGGCTATTATAATTTATGTATTAAATAAGACTATAAAACCTATACTTATAACTTTAACTCTTCCTATAACATTATTTACTTTAGGAATGGCTTATCCTTTGGTTAATGTAATAATTTTATATATAACTAGTTTTATATTGGGTAATAGTTTTAATGTAAGTGGTTTTTTTGCTCCTTTATTTATATCCATAATAATATCTTTTTTAAATATATTAATGGAGGGATTAGTTATTAAACCTATTATACAAAAAGGGAAAAATAGAAGATGAATAAATTTGGTATTCAGATTGGTAATATTACTATATATTATTATTCTATATTAATATTATTGGGTGTTATTATTGGTTTATATTTAGCACTAAGAGAAGCAAATAAAAATGGAATAGGTAGATCTTTTATTTCAGATTTATCTTTTTATGTTATATTATTTGGAATTATTGGAGCTAGGATATATTATGTAGTATTTAATTATAGTGAATATAGAAATAATTTTTTGGATATTTTTAAAATATGGAATGGTGGTATAGCTATATATGGTGCTATTATTGGAGGGGGGATTGCAACGTATGTTTATTGTAGTAAAAAGAATAAGTCTTTTATTAAAACAATAGATACATTGGTACCTAGTTTAATAATAGCTCAAGCTATAGGCAGATGGGGGAATTTTTTTAATCATGAAGCATATGGTCGTATAGTTAGTAGAGAATTTTTAGAAAGAATACATATTCCTAATTTTATTATAGAAGAGATGTATATAAATGGTTTTTATCATCATCCTACTTTTTTATATGAGTCTATTTGGTGTTTATTAGGATTTATACTTATTTTGTTTATAAGAAAGTTATTAAAAAGAAAAGATGGTGTTGTTACTTATACTTATTGTATATGGTATGGTATAGGAAGATTTTTTATTGAAGGACTTAGAATGGATAGTTTATATTTGTTTAATTTTAGAGTTAGTCAGTTAGTATCTATTGTTTTGGTAGTATTAGGAATAATTGGATTTGTAAGGAGGGTGCAATATGAAAAAACATTATGAAGTCATAATTATTGGTTCTGGAATAGCTGGAATGACTGCAGCAATATATTTAAAAAGAGGGGGAGTTTCACCATTAATAATTGAAGAGTCTGCTCCAGGGGGGCAATTAAACAAGGTTAATGTTATAGAAAATTATCCTGGTTTTGAAAAGACTGATGGACCATCACTTGCTTTTAATATATATAATCAGGTTAGAAAGTTAGATATAGAATATTTATTTGATAAGGTAACAAAAACGGATTTTACGAATAATATAAAGGTATATACTAGTAAATTAGAATTAACTTGTGATTATTTGGTTATTGCTACTGGTAAAATTAGTAAAAAATTGTTTTCAGATGATGATAGGTATATTGGCTCAGGTATAAGTTATTGTGCTTTATGTGATAGTCATTTATATAAGGATAAAGATGTTGTTGTAGTAGGCGGAGGTAATTCTGCTCTTGAGGAGGCATTATATTTATCTAATATTTGTAAGAATGTTACTGTTATAAATAAAAATGAAAAATTTAGAGGAGAAAAAGTTTTAATAGATGAAATTAATGAAAAAAATAATATTAAATGTGTGTATAATTCTTCAATAAGAGAATATAATATAGAGAATGATAAACTTGTATCTGTAACATTAGCAGATGATAGTGTTATACCAGCAAGTGGATTATTCATATCAATTGGAAGTGTACCTAGTACAGATATATTTAATGTAGAAAAAGATCATTCATTTATTATTACAGATTCTAATGGTATGACTAATGTTAAAAATGTATATGCATGTGGTGATGTAATAAAAAAGAATGTATATCAATTAACTACGGCAGTATCTGAGGGTACAATTGTGGCATATAGTATAATGAAAAGTATTAAAAATTAGTAGAATATACCAAACATTTCAAAAAACGAAAAAAATACAAAAAAATGCTTGATTTATAAAAATAAATGAGGTATTATTAAGAAGTCAACCCGAAAAAAGGATATACCAAATAAAAAAAGAAAAAAAATAAAGAAAAAAGGTTGACATGGTATGAAATGTTTGGTATATTAAATCATGCATTCAGAAATTACTGAATGGAAAGAAAATGTTCTTTGAAAACTGAGCAAAACGTCGATTTTTGAGAAGCACCAGGAAACTTAATTAAAAGAAAATAAAATAATTTTTTTTTGGAGAGTTTGATCCTGGCTCAGGATGAACGCTGGCGGCATGCCTAAGACATGCAAGTCGTACGAAGGGGCCCAATGAAAAGAATTGAAGTTTGGAGTGTTTGCACAAAGAATGGATTTTCTTGGATTTGGATTTTCCCCTTAGTGGCAAACGGGTGAGTAACACGTGGGTTACCTACCTCTAAGATGGGGATAACAGTTGGAAACGACTGATAATACCGAATGCGCTCTACGGAGTAAAGAAGCCTTTAAAGCTTCGCTTAGAGATGGGCCTGCGGCGTATTAGCTAGTTGGTGGGGTAATGGCCTACCAAGGCAACGATGCGTAGCCGAACTGAGAGGTTGATCGGCCACACTGGGACTGAGACACGGCCCAGACTCCTACGGGAGACAGCAGTTAGGAATATTCGTCAATGGAGGAAACTCTGAACGAGCAATGCCGCGTGAACGATGACGGCCCTATGGGTTGTAAAGTTCTGTTGTTTGGAAAGAACGATAGATAGAGGAAATGCTATCTATGTGACGGTACCATTCAAGAAAGCCACGGCTAACTACGTGCCAGCAGCCGCGGTAATACGTAGGTGGCGAGCGTT